>Ga0214544_1000414_pt1 | contig 76160 bp, 41 predicted proteins | sample CNSS3metaG_FD_160074 | JGI IMG/M metagenome (GOLD analysis project Ga0214544, IMG submission 160074) | Root nodule microbial communities from cowpea collected in UCLA plant growth center, Los Angeles, California, USA - CNSS3 | ecosystem: Host-associated > Plants > Roots > Nodule | place: USA...
CAAGCATGTTCTGACCTTCAACTCAATACACTAAGACTCAACTCGACTCGACTCATCCGGATACATATAACCCGGTCGTATTCAGCGGATCCTTGCACTTGTGGTGGATACCTCTGCTCACCCTCGACCCCGAGCTGCTCACCCTCGAGGTAAGTGTTACCAATGTTACAATGAATCAATTCCCTCACGCACAAGGTTAGCCCTTAATGAGTTTCAGGCCTCTTGCTACTCTCACCACAAGAGTCAGTCCGCTCTAAGTGAGACTAACTGACTCCTTAGAGTGTTAGGATGCAATCCTTACCTTGAATCCTTACCAAGTTATATAGATGGTGCACCACCATGGACACCCACTAAGAGGAGCCATGGAATTACGTCCCGACAACTGAAGCATGACCCTGGAACCTCACCTAGAGATTTCAAGGAATTACACACTGACCATGGACCAAACATAATCAAATAAGTAAGTAATATGTTCAACGGTGATTGCTTCCTTGTCATGGCGGACATGAAAGGATCATTATTTTGAGTAAACAAACAAGTGACCTTATGTATGGATCAGAGTAGCGCAGCGGGGTGGTGGCAGGTGATGCTTAGAAATGGTAAGAGGTGCGTGAGAAGAACTATCTTACTCATGACCTAGTGATTACCACGAAGACCTGTTCTTTAAAAACACCAAAGGTTTCATTCTTGTGTGTATCAGGTAAAAGTGTACAATGATCATTCAGAGTTGGAAGTGTAGGATTGCATAAAGGAAGTTGGAGCAAGGAAATGAGGGGTGGTTGAATTATGTTTTCAAGTTAGGGTACCAACCTAGAAGTAGACAAGTAAGAGTCGGTGTTCATTTATAGGAGAGAATTCAAGATTTAGGCTCTAGCAAGGTAAGAGTAAGAGTTAGTAGAGTAGTTAGTGTCTAAGTTGAGAGGAGAAGAGGTGAAGAGATTTCAGTGGTCAAGTCATTCGACTAGTACAAAGGAGTTTCTCAAAAGAGGTCGGGAGAAAAGACAAATCGGGCAATCTTAGTTGGAGGTGTATTGTAAAGTTGATTGGTACAGATCAAACTAGAGACTTGAAGTCAGGGAGAGTTATGGTTCTGAGGTTTCTGTAAAATGATGGTTTCAGGTTAGGGGATTAAAGGTGAAGGTAGGACGCCAAAACGATATGGTGAAGGAAACCGTTGAAGGGTTTAAATTGAAAATGGAACAACTTGGTAGTGAACTTGTTGCCTTGGTTGGAGCCAATAGAGGAAGCAAGAGGTATGAGTGTCGTTATACATAAAAGTGGTCAAAAGTGTTGATTGTGGGGTAGTAGGCCAGAACCCAAGAGTGATCAAGTCAGTGGAGTGATGCTTAAATGAGAGAACAAGGTGATGGGAAGTGATAGCGAACATGCTTTAGTTTGAGATTTGAAGTCATCAGAGACTTTGATAAAAACCTACGAGAGGTAGTGGAGAGCATATGGTAGGTGAGTCAGTATATCAGATACAGATTGGTTGGACAGGTACGAAGGAGCATTCCAGTTATAAGGTTGTAGGTTGGAAGTTACTTCGAGAGTAGTGGCTAAACCAACCTACACAGTTGAACACATATCGCTTAGCACAGAGGCAAAGTTTCCATGTGACTATAGGTGTGGGAGTCATCAAATCTGTCAAGTCTAAGTTGTGGTTGTCGGAGAAAATGAGGGAAACATAGTTATCATCCTATTCCATCGGTGAATTTTTGAGGTCGAAAATTTTTGTTGTTGGGGAGAATGTAAGACCCACTTTTTTTGGTCTTATGTTAAAAGGCAGGGCCTTAACTTTTGGGCCTAAAGGCTGGCCCATAGGGTACCCAAAACCCCTAAACCAGCCTTATTCCTCTCATTCTCTGCACCTATCAGAAAAATAGCAGTCTCACTCTCTCTTCTCCCTCCAACAGAGCTCTGCTAGGGTTTGGCTCCCATTCTTCGTTGAGCTAGGAGAACTCCATTTATTACATGTAAGTCAATCCCCAACTAATACTTCCTCTTTTCTAGCTCTATTGTTGCAGTTCCAACTAGAGCTCTTTTAGTAATCTCGTTTTCTGTTCTAGTGTCAGTATTCCAGCTTACAAACCAGTTCTTGGATCTGTAGTAATCCTCTAATGTGTGCTTGTACCTTCCGCTAGCATTCGTCCAGGTAAGGGAAGCTAGAACCCTCTTGTTTGGTGCGATAGTTGTTATCTTGCTTGTGTTTCGTGATTTTTGAGCTTATATGTTGCTATGAATGTATGGTATGGTTGGCATTATTGTTTGGATGTGAAAATATGGCTATTGTAGGATGAATAGTGGCGAGACCCGACACTCTCGCCCAGGCGACCTAGCCTCGCTTAGGCAAGACTTGTAGAAACAGACCCAAACTCATGCTCGAGCTCTCGCGCAGGCGGAGAGTTTTCGTTTGAGCAAGACACCATCTCGCTCAAGCGAGAGAGGCTTGCCTAAGCGAGGACGCGTAGGGGCTTGCGGTATGTGCTGCATGTGTAGCTCAAGCGAGGAGGCTATTTTTGGGCGAGGGGTATTCTCGCTCAAGCGAGTAGCGGCTCGCTTAAGCGAGAATCTGCGAGTCTCGTAAGGTTCCCTGATGACAGTCTCACCTAAGCGAGACCCTATGGCTTGGGTGAGACTGGCACGAGACTTCACTATAGAACTGTTCCTTTCATGTTTGTTTGGCTTAGTATGCTTTACCTTGAGTTCGAACTGTATGAATTGAGTGACCTTGTATGAAGGAGATGGAAATTATGATTCATGAGTTTTGGCATGATCTGAGCATGATGTTTGTATGGGATTGGTTCACAGAATTTAACATGATGAGTTGGTTATGGAGTGGATATGAAATATAGAGGGATTCATGGAAAATGAATGATGTTCCTTGGCATGGTATTGGCATGATGTACGATTCTATTTTCATGGCTTTGGGAAGGATCAGTTATGGTTGACTAAATATGAGGTACGAATGAGGGATGATTACAAAGATTGATATGATATTGACATGTGTGGTGAATATTTCATGATTGATTGAATATGTATAGTATGTGGTCAATACGTAAATCCTTGGGATCCCTAGGTGAGATTCCAGGGTAGTGCTTCAGTGGTCGGGACGTAATTCCATGGCCCCTGTTAGTGGGTGTCCATGGTGGTACCCCATCTATATAATTTGGATGATGTATGTATATTGGACTGTGAAAGTGTATCTGAATGCATGATAAAATCTTTTTGGCTCTAGCTTACCCTTTGCTTGTTTGATTGCTTTGTATGTTGATCTTCTACTTTTGCGATGATCATCAATTTATAGATGGGAGCAGATGCGAGAGGTACTCGAGGTCGATAAGGAAGAAATGAGAGATGATTCAGCTGCATAGTGTACCTGGGCTGGATTTCACGTTTTATTTTGGGCTTTTTCTTTAGGGCTGTGGCCTATGTACTTATCGGTCCTTTTAAATTTCCATATGATTCTATCAACTTTATATCTTGATTCTTTTTGGCATTGTGGTGTGCCTTGGTTATCGTAAGGAATGGTGTTTAAACTCTAGGACTGCGCTTCTGTATTATCTTGTGTAACACTTCCTTTAATTATGACTATAAATTAAATGGGGTGTTACACTTATACTAAAAACATCACTATGAATAGTAATAATAATAATAAAAATAATAACGATACTAATAATAACAAACAAATAATAATAATAATAAAAATAATAATAATTTTTATGCTATAAATATTAATGTCAATGCAAATGCTAATGTTGACATACTAATAATCTATAATTATATATAAAGATAAGCATCAGCAACAAAATAATTAAGAAGGATAACTAATTGAAATATGATCTAACTATAATAACAATAATATCATTATAATAATATCCCATAATAATAATAATAGTAATATCTCATAGCGATAATAATAATAATAATAATAATAATAATAATAATAATAGTAATAATACTAATAATAATAATAATAATAATAATAATAATAATAATACACCAACTAAATATATAAAGAGATACACATTTTTATGTCTTTTTTTTTGTTTTTACAATTTTATCCTCTTAATTATTATTTATTAAATTTAAATAACTATTCATAATAAAAAATTATTTGTCAGTTTCATCATTCTACTAATTTTAGTAACTATTTTTTTTCAATTCAAAAAATACCAAGATATAGAAATAAAATGAATAAGAAAACAAATACAAAGAGCAAGTAATTAAAATATGATCCCGTAGTAAATAAAAGTAAAATATGTGTCTAACTATAATAATAATAATAATAATAATAATAATAATGACAATAATACCACTATAATAATATCGCGTAGTGATAAATGTAACGTTCCATTTAATAAATAAACTTTACTTAAATGACACGTCACACAATATAATAATACGAGCAGAGATACAGAGTATGGACTCACTCCCTAAAGATATCCAAGAGTAAAAGGAAATAATCCTGGGGCACACCACGATGCCAAACAAGACAAGGTACGAGGTATAAAGTAACTAGAAACACAACACAAAACAAAATAATACATGGGCTATAGCCCTAGCAAAAGACATAAGAAGAATAGCCCAAGTCCAGTCGACTACGCAGCGGAACCATCGCCTCCCTGTTGGCCACGGGTGTTCCTCACATCTGTTCACATCAACAAGTTGATGATCATCACAAAAGAGAGAACCACACAGTAGAACACACAACAAATAACAACAGGGTAAGCTAGAGCCAAAATAGTTTTATCATGCAATCAGATATGCCTTCACAGTCAAATATACATACATCATCCAAGCATATTATGACCTTTCAATCAATACACTAAGACTCGACTCGACTCATCCAGATTACATATAATCTGGTCGGATTCAGCGGATGCTTGCACTTGTGGTGGATACCTCTGCTCACCCCTAAGCTATGTGTTACAAGTGTTACAATGAATCAATCCCCCACACACAAGGTTAGCCCTTAATGAGTTTCAAGCCTCTTGCTACCCCCACCACAAGAGTCAGTCTGTTCTAAGTGAGACTAACTAACTCCTTAGAGTGTTAGGATGCAACCTTACCTTGAATCCTTACCAAATCAAACAGATGGGGCACCACCATGAACACCCACTAACAGGGGTCATGAAATTACGTCCCGACCACTGAAGCACGACCCTGAAATCTCACCTAGAGCTTTCAAGGAATTACGCGCAGACCACAAACCAAACATATTCAAACAGCCAAGTAACATTTCTCATACATGTATATATATTATGCCAACCTTTATAGCCAATTCCTTTCATGTTCCAGGTCAAACCCATTCCAACTCCTCATACTCCATCCATGTATGTAGTATTTCAATTCATCTCATTATCATGCCACTTTTATAACCAACCATTCCATGTTCATCACATGCCAAAAGTCATTCAAGTTCATCATTCATAACTCATACACCCTCCCACACATGCATATTCCTTCCCCTCATGCCATCATATGATAATCAAATTAAATGCAAGCCATACATTCAAGAATAGGAAAAACACCAAACCAAAACGCACTCTCGCCCAACTCTTCGCCTAGGGTGAAGGGCCTCGCTCAAGCGAGAAGGACTCTGTTCAGGCAAGCTCCCTTCGTCTAGGCGAGAGCTCGACACATATAATAGTGATCTCTGCACATTGTCGCTTAGGCGAGACTCCCCTCGCCTGAGCGAGACGCTCGCTCGCTCAAAACTGAGCTGGTCGCTTCCCTCACGTAAAAAGGTCTGGGCGAGTCTCTTGCTCATCTCGCCTAGGTGAGACAGGCTCGCTTGGGCTATAGTATCAGTTCTCGCCATTGTTTTCCTACGACAACCACTCATACCAAACCAAACCAACATGCTAAAACGTTCCAAGCATTCAGAACATCATATCAACCATAAACTCTTAGCACAACAACAAAAATAGCAGGAAAAACGAAATACATGAGTAAGTTCTAGCTTCCCTTACCTGGGATAAGCTAGTATAGGGCCTTAACAGCAAACACGGACACAACGGGTTTAGGAGTATGCTTAGGAACTGGGAAAACAACGGAGCAGATTACAAGATAAGCTCACTACAAAATCCTAGCTGGGGAAAATACGAAAATATGCTAAGGGGGGAAATGGTAGGAGTTGGACAATAACTTACACGGAACAAGAATACACTTGAGCGATCTTGATGGAGGCTGGAGATTAAACCTAGCAGAGCACTGTTTTCGTGAGGAGAAGAGGGTAAGGCTGCTGTTTCAGAAAGTGAGAAGAGAAGAGTGAGTCACGGTAGACTTAGGTCTATTTTCCCCTTTTGGGCCAGCCCTAAGGCCCAACAGTTTGGGGCAACCTTAAAAAAAAAGGCAGAACGAAAAGTGGGCCTTAAAATAAAAAAAGTAATACTAATACTACTACTACTAATAATAATATTAATATTAATATAACTACATATATAAAGAGATAAACATCAACAAGTTTATCCTCTTAATTATTGTATTTTAAATTTAAATAATTATTTATAATAAATTTTTTTTTTCAGTTTTATTATTTTACGAATTTTAGTAACTACTTTTTTAAATTGAAATAATTGTTCAAATGTAAAGATAAATGAACAACAAAACAAATAAAAATGACAAGTAAAAGTAAAATGTGTATCTAACAACAACAACAACAACAACAACAACAACAACAACAACAATAATAATAATAATAATAATAATAATAAATATTATAATAATTATAGTTCTTATTAATAATAATAATATTAGTAATATAATAATAGAAATAATTATAATTAACAATAATGATAATAATATTTATAGTTGATAGTAATAATGATTATTAATTATAGTTGATAATAATAATCCAGATCTTGAGCAATAATTTTACAGGAGCCAAAATAATTTATAGTAAAAAATTTTGAACTCATCAATAATTTATTCGGAATAAAAATCTCCAGTTATTCCTTTTTGAATGTAAATAACCATATTGTGTTCAAGAAATCCATTTTTCATCTTATTCTGAATAAAAATTGAGACGTAATTACTAAAAAAAATATATAATTGTAATAATAATAATAATATATAATAGTAACATATAATAATAATAAAAATTATTATTATTATTATTATAATAATACTAATATTTGTTATAATTTTACTACTATCACTATAAATAATATTTATAATAATAATATTATTAATAATTAGAAATACTAATACTTATAGAAATACTACAAATAATATTATTATTTATAATTAATATTATAGTTGAAATCATAAATAAATGAAAAAACAAAAATAAATTGACTTTTATAGGATTTGAACCCGGGCCCTTTTGTATCAGAGTTTTAAAATGAAGAAAAAGCTAATTTTTATGACACATGTCAATAAAAGAAAGGAAAATGATATCCTGACACCATATTTTGACTCCATACTTGACTCCATGACGTGGCATGCACAAGTGGATTTTATTTTTTAAATTAAAATTAATTTTATTGAAGCATTTTACGTCAGACGTGGCTTAGTGGAGGAGTTGAACCGTTTCTCTTTTCTCCTTCTCCCGCGCACTCAGTCGAAAACTCTCTTCTCTTAGCATAGTCGCTGCACGAAAACCCTCTTCTCACCGGCAGGGTGTTCATTGTAAATGGCGAAGGGTTTTTCGGTCACAAATTTTAACATTCTTTCCTTTCTCCCCCGCGCTCACTGGTATGAGTTCTCACTTCACCCCCTTTTGTGGTCGCAGTTATAGGTTCTCTTGTCATCGGCAACGCGAACGGTTTTTGGAGTGGTTCGTTTGGCGAAGGAAGATAGCAAAAGATAGCACAGTGTGGGTTTGCGGAATCTCTATGGCGGCTAAACCTTGAAAGGGTTAGGGTTTGCGGACAAGGAGGGCGTATGGTGTGACAGGGAGGGCATTTACTGTGGAGGAGTTCAACCATTTCTCTTTTCTCCTTCTCCCGCGCACTTAGTCGAAAACCCTCTTCTCTCCGCACAGTCGCCGTTTTTCTTCCCACCGGCAAGGTGTTCAGTGTAGATGGCGAATGGTTTTTTGGTTGAAAATTTGAACATTCTTTCCTTTCTCCCTTGCGCTCACTGGTATAAGTTCTCATTTCACCCCTTTTTGTGGTTGCAGTTGTAGGTTGTATTGTCACCGGCAACGCCAACGGTTTTTGGAGTGAAAGGGAGTTCTGACGAAGCATCTCCTCCATTGTTCAACCACTGTTTTCAAAGGTTGCAGTTCTACGAAGGACCGGCTTTGTAGCAGATTGTATGTATGACGATTTTTTTTCTATTTGTTGTCTTAGGGGTTGTTTTAGTGCATCAATATAATTCTTAGATGATAACTTGATGGATGCTCATGTGGAGCAACCACAATCCTGATTGTTCTTCATGGATTGACCAACAATCAAGATATGAACAATTTTTTTGTAAAAATTTACCGTTGTTTTTCTCTTTCTAGCTTCGCTGCATATCACCTGCCAAATTTGTATACCAGAATACAAGAGTGACGTTAACATTTAGACCAATACAAAGTGAACAGCTATATAGCTAATACTTGTTTCAGCAAATTGCCAAGATATAAACTATCATGCAAGATACACCTTGTTGAAAATTACTGACTGCTTACATCTAGAGACAACTCTGGATGCATTATTCAACAAAACACAAACTGATTTAAGACCTTTAAGAAGAAGCAAAACTGAGATTTATGATTGGAACGATATTTATTTACAAATATGTACTTACATGGGGGCTTCACTCCCACCCCAAAGTTTGGCCTTGGGGCTACATCTTTCTATATAACTACTAATACTATTACCATATATAGAAATGCTAAGGTTCATTAGCCATTTGGCTCACGTACACCTCCAAATGTATGCATGGACATTCTATTTTCCATACAGGAACATTGACTACTAAGCATGCTTGCACCTACATCTTAGCTCCACCCCATTGATTGCTGTATATATTTTCAAATTCAAATATCAAACACATCTAACCTCACCCAAAATGAAATGAATAAGAATGTAGGTTTTGTTTTATCATGGTTTACTTCAGAGCCTTCCTAATACAGAATGATATTTAGTTTTTCATCTCTAATAGGACAAACGAGTGGTAGCTCTTTTATTAATAGATACTAAGATAGTAAATTCTTAGGATTTGACTTCTCTAATGGAAAAAGTGCATGATATAGAGAGAGAAGGTGAACTTATAACAATTGATAGGAAAAAAAAACATTTAAGATTTTTACTTTATAATTGTTATTCATGTAAATATATTCTGTCACAATATCAACAATTGATTTTCCAATAATGGCTATAATTCCATACTTTGGGAAACTAGGATTTTGAGCTGAATGAAGAAATATAGTGTTTTGAAGATTGATAGGATAACTTGATTTATGACAAGTCCAGTGGACTAGACCACCTGATGTGTGGATCTATAGACCGTTTGATCCTTAAAGGCCCTATTGGATCATTTGCTACGTTGGACCCTCTTCAACATTGATTTCACTTTCTTAAAAGCAGCATTTTTGTGTGTGATGACCTGTGTGCAACTAAGTGTTGACCTGTGCAACATTTTTTGCAACAATGTGGTTTGACTCAATTTTTTGAACTCATACTATAGCAGTCAATTCGTGTTTTTGGGGTGAATGACGTTGGTTAATAAGATGTGATTTGTAATAAGTGGGGTTAAAGATGTCTGATTTGTTGGTGATGACTTTTGTGCACCCAAGTGATGACCTGTGTTGCATTTTTTGCAATGAGTTTATGAATCAATTTTTTTATCTATTTGTTATAGCAGTCAATAATTGTTTATGAGGTTATTTACTTTGGTGCATGTGATAAATTTTCAGTTATATTTGGTCCTTTGTGGATATATGTTTGATGAATTTCAATGAACTTGGTATGTTATTTAGGAATTTTAAGTAAGATGTCTAGTAAACCTGAACACAAATGTATTCCGGAAGTAGGCAATAAAGGGAAGAAGAAGAAGGTGGTGAAAAATGCTGATCAGGTATAATTGGAATCTTTAAGTGATTTAACTTTTTTTATTATTCATAATAAATAATATTTTTTTCATGGTGCTATAGGTGCGAATTGTGCATAGGTGCGAAAGCAAGTACATTGTTGAAGTAAACAATGTACTAAAAGACACCCACCGTAAGGGGATTCAGGCAACACCATTTAGATGGTGTTTGGAAGTGGCAATGCATTGGAAATAAATTGTCCTTTGTTGAGGGAAGTGTTGCGTAGATGGGTTCCACAAGGGGAATACATTCGTGTAGGTCAACATTTGGTGGGGTTATCAGTTTATGATGTTTGTATATGCCTAGGTCTTAGTATGGTTGGTAAATGTGTTGAATTTGATGTTGATGTAAGTGGGGTAGTAGGTTCACTTTTTGAGAAGAAACCAATCACCTTACGAGACATAATTAACAAGATTAAGAACTTAGTGGTTAGTGATGATGATGTAGACAATGCTTGTAAGTTGTATCTGTTACTTTATTTTCCTGTATTTTATTTTCCTAGGACCTCTAAGACAGTGACCAATATGCCTTTCAAAGTCTTAGACAACCTTGACAACTTAAGCGACTATAACTGGGCAGAGTTAGTGCATAGTTTTTTGATCTCTGCACTCAATCGTGGATGTAAGGTTGTATGAGAAAAGATAAATACTCGTAGCCTTAACTTAGCCGGATCTGTTGTAGTTGTTCAGGTAATTATTGTTTTAAGAACCTTTATTTTCCTTATGCATTATTATAATTTATTGATTTGTCTAACATTGTTATAGGTTTGGGCTGCTCGTCGTCTTGGCTTAGAAGATGTAGAGGGTGAGGTTCAATTCCCAAGATTTCTACGGTGGCCCTCGGTGAAGATTAGGACACCTAATATTGAGTCTGCTTTTGAAAAGAATAAGGTTTTATTTGAGTTGTCTTTGTATATGTTTGGTTAAATTTGGTTTTATTACGAAATGTGTTTAGAAACAAATTTTTTTTATTTGTAGATTGTGTTTGGTTGGGCCCTAACTGCAGAGGAGAAGAACAACTCAATAATGCAAAATGTCGTTCATATTAAGGACCAATACAATGTTAAAAATGATGGCATTCAGGGTGTTTCTCATTCCAAAGAGCAAGTGGATTTGGAAGAAAAATTTGAAAAACATGAACGGATAATTCTAGACATGAAAGAACAGATAAAGAAGATGCATGATGAATTTTTTGATGCTCTTGAACCTGACTCCTGTGTAGGTAAAGGAAATGATGTTAATGAAGAAGAGGGTTGTCCTTCTAAGCAAAGGAAGTGTGATGAAGGCAGGGTTGTCCTTCACACCGGAAAGAGAGTCAACAACCTCATCAGCATGAGGAAGATGACCAGAAGGACAAACCAAAATCTGACCATAATGGAGACGACAAAGCTATTAAGCCTAACACTGAAGGTCAAAGTAATACACTGTTTATAGATATGGCTAAATTGTATAAGGATGTGACTGGTGTTGGTTGTGCTAGGTATGCTATTTTTATTAATAATGTATTCAACATCAACACACACTAATAGTTAATACTTTAAGTTGCTGCTTTTGACTTTTCAGATCTATTTATGTTGATGTGAATGGTCAAATATTGAGGTGCGATGAATGTCAATGTTTTCGTACTCGTGGTTGGATTGATAACATGGTAAATTATGAAACTTAAGTTTATGACTATTTAAATTGTTACTACACATGTACTGATATAATTATTGTTTTTGTGTTCAGTCTATAATGTTTGCAGCCTACGAGTTCATGTTAAACAGAAAAGGCTGACCGGGAAAATTAGCATGGTTATATTCAGTCCTTTCTATACAGTAAGTTTCTTTTTGCTTTTAATATTTATGCTTAAATTAATGTATAAGTATTGACATTTGTTGTGGTTCAAAATGCAGTTATCCTTGATTGTGACAAAAGAAAGGTGAATAGACGTGTGTGGTGTCTAGATGACTACAGGCATTACCTGACACATGATTTGGTTTCAGTGCAGGATATATTAACAGCAGATTTTGTGAGTATCCTTACTTGTTAAATGCTGTTATATTTTGTTACAAAATGAAATGTGTTTGTTAATGTTACTTCTATTCAGTTGTTTACCCCAGTGATTTATGCTGAACATTGGTGGTGTTATGCTTTTAATTGTCAAACGAAAGAGTTCTTTGTCTTAGATTCACTTGCACACAAATGTCGAAGGCGAAAAAAAATTGATAGTCACGTGGTAAGTCCATGTGTGACATTATAAATTTCCATTACTGATGTTTATTGTGTTCACATTATTTATGTTCGATTTATATCTGTTATAGGTACAGAATGTGGAACACCTTTTTTGGCTCTTCTTAAATGACAAAAAACAATTGAAGCCAACATATGAAGTCCACATTGAAGACGTTCCTGAACAACCAAATTTGTAAGCACAACTTTAATTGAGTAGCCTATTCATACAACTTGGTTACGTAATTAGGAAGTTTTCATTAAATGTTTTGGTAACCTCTTCCAGGCATGATTGTGGTATTATGGTGTTGAAGTATCTTGAGATATGGGACGACGTCAAAAGATTTAATGGGAAAAGCATGTCAACTTACACTGATGTGAGTATAATACCCTCGGAACTGTTTACATTTAAGTTGCATAAAGTTATTTTGATATGAATATGTAATTAAGTAGTTATTCTTTGGTGGCAGGAGGATCTACAACAATTCAGGCAGCAATACATTTGTGATTGGATTCTTCACCCAGAAAATAAGCATAGGGAGACTGTCCTTGAAATATTTAAACCATATTTAAAGAAGTAGAAATGTCAATATTTTAGTGTTGATTAATAGCGTAACTTTTAGTGTACCCATTTTATATTTTTCTTACCAGGTAACTGATGATAAGTACGTTGGTATCCCTGATTTTGGAGCCTATTAATTAAATTAACTGAAGAACACCATGACTTCAATATGATTATAAATTCTGATAACATGATTCTATTAAAATGCCAGGGTTGTACAACTTTTTGTGAGCAATTATATTGCGAGTTTTCAATCAAAATCGGTGACAATGAAAACTGTGAATAATATTAATCACTACTGCTGAAGTTGAACGTAGTAAACAGTAATCAGTACAAATACTTTGACCGTGTGAATAAATAAACATGTCATTGACAAACACAAACTCTAATAACAAAAGGTGTTTGGTTATGCCATGTTGATCATCCCAAATGATCTAAAAAATGTCATTTTTGTTGATACTAGTTCCTGAAAAAAAAAACAATTACAATATTAAGCTATCATAAATATAAGGCAAAATTAAACATGTTTGTACTGTGGCATACCTAATGATCTGTTCTGTACCAATAACTTGTTGATTACTTTCTATTGATGTTAAAAGTGATAAAAAGCCTGTGCACTAGACATCATAAACCTGGGCATAGTATAGGGGTAATTAATTATTTCCATTAAATAGCATAAGAAGATGTAGTTATGAAACGAAAACTAACCATGTTGGTTGCGGTACCCCTTTGAGCATTCAAAATTTCATTACTTGGTGCAATTGAAGTATGAAGTTCCCCATCCTAAAGTGCATGTTGACAAATAAAATTAACAACTGGACAACCTGCATATTAAAAAATGGTACTCTGAATACAAATAATAAATACATACAGTGGCATTTCGAGATGCTTTATTCCTAGCTGTTGCACATTTCTTTTTTGCATATCTTCTCTACTGTTGATTGCATCCTTGTACCTCGTGGTCGACCCTTTCTTTTAACGTGAATTGGACTTCGGATCGTTGTTTGGTGAGCACCACTATTAATTGGAGAAGAAATGTGCACATTTGTTTGTTCACAGTTTCCTAATGTTGTGGAACAAGATAACGAAGGATTCCTTGATAATAAGTCTAATTGGAAACACAAGAATTCTGTACCCCTCTCGCTTTGGCATGCAAACTCAGCAATGTCATAGAACTTTTTACACAATAAGTCATACCTATGAATAATGGGTTCGTCTTTCTTAGTGTTATATGATGCTCTTATCAAAGTATGCCTTCGCAATATGTGTTTGCTCCATCGACTCAAAATATACTTTTGTGATACAAATTTTACCTCCTCTTGGGCAAGGACCATCAAGCTGTGGCGGCAAAGAACTCCTCTAAACTCAAAAATCCGACAAGTGCATTCAATGTCTTTTGTCACAACATCAAATATAACTTCATTATATTTGTCTGCACTTTGGTCTTTCCATATCAATGCCTCTTTAACAATATATTTTGCCTTACAACCATGAACTTCAACACTTTTGATATTACAATTCATCTTACACCTAAGCTCATTTTGCACTTCACCAAACTTCGCATGAGTGTATTCATCTTGAAATTGTCTCTCAATAAATGACTGAGACCCACATGGAAGGGTAGTATTAGCAGAAGCGAAATCTGCTTCGCACTCTTTCTCCGCCTTAGAATGAAGGGCGTTGTCATATTGGACAACAAACTGTTGGAGTGTTGTAGTAGAGTTGATGATCACATCTAGCTACATGGAAGTGTTTGGTACTTTATTTCTCCTTCAAGAACAATTTAGCTTCACATATACTGCCAACCAAAAACTCATACACCACTCGACCCCAATTAAATTTCCCAATACTACCAAGGTCATCAACAATGTTGAACAAAATAGAAAAAACTGTTCCACTACGATTGGACAACAAAAACTTAGAAATTGCTAACAAAACGTAAAGCTTACCAAAATCCTCTAAACAAAGCACTTTAATATGTTTTAAGATGTAATCATATACCATTTCGATGTCAACAACTTTGGAAGCTCCAAATAAATTCCTTGAATCACTATTTAACCCTTCCTGGTTTAAATCAATGTTCTCACCAACCACCCTCAAACCTAGACCAAGACATACATCTAAATAGGTAAATCAAACAACTTTTGTACTCATGTGAAACCCCCCCAACCTTTCCACCCACCTACTAATTAACGGACTCAAAAGATTCCTAGATATTTTAACAGACTCTTTCAACTCAAACATCCATTCAAATGGTGTTCCTCGGATAAATGACTTTTGCTCATCTATTAACTTCTTATTCAAACTACCAATCAATTTTGTCCGACATGAATGCCTAAAACAAATCTGGAACAATAAAAAAAAATTAGTTATGTCATTTTTATCATAACAAATTTCAAAATAAATTGAATTCCAAAATTTATCATACCTTGCGGTCAACATTGAAATCACTTCCCTCACTGACTGCAGCCATATTTATGACCTAAATACATAACCCCAGGTAATTAGGTATGACATGAAACATGAAACAACTTTAATCCACTTGAGTTTGAAACCACATCGAAGAGATAATTGCAAATGAACTCACACTATCCATACTTAATCACCCCATAATCAACTATTGAGTGCTATGACATGAAAGATAAAAAAAATTGAGTCATACCACACGCTTCCAAAAAATTCAACACAGATCATCACTTCTGACCAAACAGGTCATCACTCATACATCATACAAGTGTAATCAAGTTGGCTATGAAACCACATCAAAGAGATAATTACAAATTAACTCAGATTATCCAAACAGAATCACCCAATAATCAATTATAGAATAAAATAATATGGAAGTTAAAAAGATTGAGTCAAACCACATGATTGCAAAAAATGCAGCACAACTCATCAATTGGATGCACACAAGTCATCATCAATAAATCATACAAGTTTAACCCACTTGGGTATGAAACCACATGAAAGAAATAACTACAAATGAACACATATTACCCATACTTAATCACCCCATAATCATCTATTGACTGGTATGAGTTCAATAAATTGAGTCAAACCACATTATTGCACAAAATGCAGCACAGGTCATCACTTGTGAGCAAACAGGTCATCACAATAAAATAAAATAGATTTCATCAACCTAGTTAGAAAACTAGTATTCATGAACTTATCAAAGCACCAAAATCACAAAAACGGAAAAATAACACAAACTTACCAACCACTACCTGAATCGAACAATTGAAAGCACCAAAAACCCTAACTTCGCAAGCTTCATCTTCGATTACAGTGTTGTGGTCATTCACCTGTACAAGATAGATGTTAAATTTGCCTTTAAAGAATAACTCACTCGACTATGCAGGCGAAAACCAAAAAAAAATCTCAGTTCTTTAACCAAAAAACCCACAACGACGACTTCGAAAAAAAATAACACAAACCTGTTGGCGTAGTGGAGAAACGCACAAAAAAAAAGACCTACGAACCACGATGCTGAATCCAACAACGGAGACGAACAAAAACCCTAACTCTGGGAGGATCGTCTTTTCCCTTCGTCTTCTTCGACTCACTACAACACACGTATTCTCCTTTCTTCCTTTCTCCTTTCTTCCTTTCTCCTTTCTCCTTTCTTCCTTTCTCCTTTCGAGTGGGTTTTCCCTTTCTTTCTTTCTTTTCTCTTTTTTCGTTTTTGCTTTCTCTGTGCAACCCACTCTTCAAAGAAAACCTAATTTTCCACCCTTTCAATTTTCACGCCCAAACCCACTCTCCAAAACGTGTTTCTGACTCTCTCAATTTTCACGTCCACACCCACTCTCCAAAACGTGCCACGTCTGAAGTAAGATGCTTTAATAAAATTAATTTTAATTTAAAAAATAAAATCCACCTGTGCAGGCCACCTCATGGAGTCAAGTATGGAGTCAAAATATGGAGTCACTTTATCATTTTTCTAAAAGAAAATGGGTAATGTAGTAATTTATGTAGTATCTTCTTTTCTTAAGATGTAATAAATTTGGACAAACTAATTATATTACAAAGAACCAACATGAAAAACAAATCTTATTTTTGAGTATTAATTTTTAATTTTAATGACTTTAGAAATTAATTAAAAGGTGACATATACGTGTGTGTGTGTGTGTGACAAAATGAGCTTTTAGAATCCACGGTGCCACTTGCAACATCGTGTCCTTCTAACTTGGTGCCTAGTAGTTTTAGTATTGAGGATAGGTCTTTTTCTATGCATAATCTTGATATTACTATTGGTTATGTGTCGGTGGACTTTGATTCTTTGGCTATTATGCTTTCTCCATACTTAAACAAAGGCTTAAACAACTTATTGGCAAATAGAGTCAATCAACTGGGAAAAGAAACAACTGATTTCAAAACACTTAGAAATCATTTACAGTAACTCGGTTGATTGTTTTGGAAATCAGCCAACTGAAAAACCTTGTGAAAACTGCATCGTTTTAAAAAATGAAATGAAATACCTTTTGAAAACTTGTTCAAAGTTCATAAGAGGGAAAGCAAACTTTGAAGTTGTTCTTGGCTCTCAAAATTGTGTGTTTGGGAAAGCTGGACTTGGTTACAATCCTACTTTCAAAAAGGAAGCCAAGAAGTTCTGTAATCTCTTTTCAAAAAGCAGGCCAAATGACATGCCCCATTCATTTCTTGCAACTATTGTATGAAGAAAGGTCATGTTATTAAGAACTGCTATGCTAGAAAGTATGATGTTCTTAAAGGTGTTATGAAAAGGATCCAAAAAGGATCTAGAAAGGTGTAACCATGATGGACCCAACCTATCAAAGGGTACCAAGTAATACAAATCTATTTTGGAGGTCATAAAAGGTCATAAGAAAGATTTGTGGTACCTTGATAGTGGCTATTCGAGATATATAACAGGTGAAAAGACCAAATTAGCAAAATTGGAGTTGAAGGATGAAGGATTTGTGACTTATGGAGACAACAACAAAGGAAAAATACTTGGAAGTGGAGTCATAAGCAATGGATCGTCATTCAACATCAAGAACGTGCTACTGGTAGAAGGGTTAAAGCACAATTTGATAAGTATAAGTCAATTTTGTGACAAAGGTTTTAAAGTTGTGTTTGAACTAAATCATTGCCTTATATATGATGCATGTGGTAGTATTATACTGATAGTAAAAAGAGTCAATAATTTATACTTGCTTGATATGCATCATGCATCATTTAACATATTTGTGAAATTGGTCCACAATATAAATAGTTTACACATCAAATTTTTGTTAATTGTGGAATCATGTATTACAACACTCTAGGTTAGATTGAAAAACAATTGTTTGTTAGTCTTCTTACAAGAATCCATATTGAGTTGGTTTGGCTCAACATAAAAAACATATTGAACAAAAAATTGAGCCAAATCTTCGGGAAATAGTAAATGTAGTTGACAACTATAAACTTAATTAAAATTTAACTTATGCCTATTTTTCTTTCCCTATCACTCACAAATGTTGCATTATCACATTAACATGTATGTGGGCAGTTATCAATAACCATATTTAATAACTTTGTGACCAAAATCTTTTTCTTTTAAAACAAAACAAAACCAATTAAGTATATGTTAGAAATAAATGTATAAGTTTAATATGAAAATGTTCAGGTTGTCACCATCTCTTCCTTCTTGACCTACATACATGAGGAATGATTTAATATGTCATATTCTCTTTATTTTTAAGGCATTGTTTAATGGCAAAGCCCTAGCCAAGGGACCAACCACCATAGCAATGATAAGAATGATCCAAGAAGATTGGGCTTCATCTAGGTTGAGCAAGCCCAAATTGATATGCATTTAGGCTAAGGAAGATGTGAAGACCTAGTCTAGGATTCTTTTGGTCATTTATATGTATTGAATTATCTAACCTCCGGTTGAACAATTTAAGAAGATTAATCACTTTTTATTAGTTTATTAGTGCATATATATATATATATATATATATATATATATATATATATATATATACATATATATATATATATATATATATATATATATATATATATATATATGTATATATGTATATATGTATATATGTATATATGTATATATGTATATGTGTATATATACACATATACATATATACATATATACATATATACATATATACATATATACATATATACATATATACATATATACATATATATATATATACATATATACATATATACATATATACATATATATATATATATATATATATATATATTAATATACATATGTTAAAATTCATGAATATTTGTCAATTGTGTTTTATATTGATCTTCAGGTGCATATTTGATTGTGGTTGATAATCACTCTCATTTCGTGTATCTTGAAGACCAATGCGAAATGTTGGCAAAAATTCATGAAATTTAAGATATGTTTTTTAAAAGTAATATGTACCAATAAAATAAAAAAAGTGAATCTTCTTGAATGCTGGAAATATTAGAGTAATATTTTGGGCTTTGTATTATGGGCCTAATAGTGTAGGATTTTATTTAGGCCATAGCTTGAGCTTAGGCCCAGAAGTCCGGTTTAAGCCTAAAAGGATATAGGCCTGCCTAGTTTTGGGCCAAGGAGTGTGTGCTTAAAAATTAGTGTTTCTTAAACCTAGGAGAGTGAAAACTTGTCTTGCAAGTCTCCTCCATGTGCACATAAGAGTGCGAAACATGCGAATGCTTAGGTGGCAAGTCACACCTTAAGCATGCTTTCTTTTGGCTCCAAAATTAAAATTTCTAAACTAGTTGGAATTGAATTGTGGATCTCCTTTTTCGAGACCACTTTAGGGTTTCTAGGCCCATAAATAAAGGCCTCAACCTCTTGTAATTTTAGCTTGAATTTGAGTAAAGAAATATTGCCCATTTATGTGCACAACTCTCTTGTTTGAGCTCACCTTAGAGTAGAATCCTCACTGGAATACTGTAGCTTTCTTCTATAGGAGTTTTCCTTATCTCTTTCTAGGAAATCTCACCTAAACTGAACCAAAACACTCTTCTCCTCCATCATTCTCTTAGCTTTCTTGCAACTCAACATCATGTCTTCATCATCTTCCACCATGGATGCAAGCAACTTTGGAGGAAGGACATCATTTGGTATCAAAGCCAGGTTACTCACGACTTCTTAAACAGATAAGTCCTATCCACCATTTTCTTTTCTTCAATTCTGAGTTGTTTGAATGTCTTCAATTGTTTGTACTGATTCAATTTTGGTTCTTGTCTTCTTGTTTGGTTCAAAATCTCTTATTGTTCTGAAACCTTCATTTGTGTGCTTCTAGGAGTTCTTGTGAGTTCTACCAATTGCATTTTACTTTTCTTTGAGTATTTGTTGTTTTTGTTTGGTTGAAGTGTCTTGTTCTTGAGTCATTTTTATTTTATGATCATTTATTGTGTTTAAAAGTCAAGTTTAGTCCATATATGTATTACATCTATGCTTAACCGATTGAACTTTTAAGAAACATGTTATCTTCTTTATTTCGTGTTATGTGCATCCTTTATGAGATTTTGAGTGCTTTTGATTTTCAATATTGAGTTCTTGTTTTTAGATAAAAAAACAAGTTCATTAGAGTTAGGATTCCATTATGTTTCATCGAGTTTCTTGTTCTAAAATTTGTTTCCATTTGGTTTCTTTCTTTGAGTTGCTTTTTGTTTTCTAGTTCAAGTATTTTGATATATTGAATATGGTATGGTAGTGATTCTGTTTTTTTTTTAGTTTAAGCTGCTATAAAAGAATTTAAAAGTGTGAAAAATAGTACAAAAGAACAAAAAGAAAAGAACAAAAAAGTAATACAAAAAGAGAAAAAGAAATTAACAAAAAAAGAGCACTAGAATCACTATTACTATTTGCATTTGTATTGTTTTATGTACTTTAAATCTTGGAATTTAAAATTTGAAAAAAATGTGTAGATGTATGACTCACTTAGATGCTAATTAAGTGACTTTATGCACAATAACTCACAACCTTGATGAGACAAAGCATCCATTCAATTTCAGTGTAATTTTTATTTTTGTAATCCATTTAGTGCCTTTCTTTAGGTATTTATTTAAGTGCTTCTCCTTTATTCTATACCTTAATTTCTTTCTTGTATTTTCCTTTAATATCATTGTGTATTTATGAATTTTACTCCATTTAAGTTTATCATTCTTAATTTTGTGTTTTTCTTGCTTTACTTTCTTGGCCTCTTGGTTTGGTTATCATCTTTGGTTTAGTTTCATATTTATAGGTGTGCTAACTTTCTTAAGGTTAGGAAGTGGAGTATCTAGCCTTGAAGGAGACTCCTCTTTGGTTAAATCAATAAGAGTAAGTGCAAGAGAATAACACTTGAGATCTAAAGTAGAAATCAAAGAAGGAGAAAGGCTTGAAGAAACTTTTTTTTTTTGCAATTTGTGTGATTGTATTTCATTGAGTTGTATTTGTTTAAGCTTCAATTGTGTAATTCGGTCTAATTAAGTGTCTTGGGGTATCCTTGAGTGTTCTCTCATCTCTTAATCAGAACCTTAATAAAAAGGTAAAACGTTTTTAGATGGTGAGTGTGTCTTGTACCAATAAGCCTCACCTTAGGGTTGCTTAGTCTAGAAGTTTAATTTCTTGCTTTGCATTCTTTGTTTTTACTTTGTATTTTAGTATGTGTCATCTTAGTCTTTTACTTAATTCCATTTAAGAAGTCTTGTGCAAGAACGTTGAGTTCCCATGGCTAAGAAACACTTGGTACTTAAGCAATCTAAGTGATTCACCTCTCTTTCGTAGAGGAGAACTCAAGAAGCTTGTTATCTACTTCCTCTTTGGAATTTCTTGTAAAAACCAAAGTTTTTTTTTTCAACTATTAGAAAATAATAAAAAGAAGCATAAGGATGTCTAGTAATCCTTCTTACCAATGTGGTAGTGACTCAAGTGAAGGAGGAAAAAGTTTGAACCAAATTGCCTAAAAGCTTAAGTCACTAAAACTTTGGGGAAGCAAGAGGCTATTTTGAAAGAGAAATAGAAAATTGAAAGAGAAACCCATCTTTCTATCCTTGAGGAGGAGCTAAGAATAATAAAACAAAAGGAAGAGATATTGCAAAAGAAAATGAAGATTAGGAGCCACTCTAGGAGCTCTAAGACTCCACACTATGACGAGGATAATAGACTAGTGGATAATTTCTATCAATCTCCTCCTCCACCACCTAAAAGAAATAGAAAAGATCATGTCCCTAGGGAACCAAGAGAACATAGATAGACCTCCTTCACTTATATGGAAAAGAGGATGTAGAAACATACCTTGATTGGGAGATGAAAGTGGAACAACTTTTTGCTTGCGACCAAGTAAGTGAGGAGAGGAAGGTACCCCTAGCTACCCTAAGTTTCCAAGACAATGTTATGTATTGGTAGACATCCTTAGAGAAGGAGAGGAGAATAAACAATGCTTCTCAAGTCCAATATTGGAAATGACCTTAAAAGTGTCCTTAGAAAGAGGTTTATTACCTCCTACTACCATATGAAGCTTATGGATAAGTTCCAAAGACTCCATCAAAATAACATGAGAGTAGAAGAATATAGGCAAAAGATGAAGTTATATATGATGAGGGTTGGGATTAGGGAGCATGTGGACACCATAATTTCTAGGTTTCTTAGTGGTTTAAGTCTTGAGATAAGGAATATAGTGGAATTGTTGCCCTACCAAGATTTAAATGACTTGGTATAAATTTGCATAAAGGTAGAGCAACAAATTTTAAGAAAAATTTTCAAAAATACCATTTCTAGTTCTTATATCAAGAAGTATTATAAGAGGGGAGGTAAACAAACAAAACAAAAGAAGAGCCCATAGGAATTTTAAGGAAAAGGAAAAGCCCAGGGAAGGAGCATCTACACATACTTGCACTAGTCATATTAAGTGTTTTAAATGTCTTGGTAGAGGTCACATAGAATCTCAATGCCCCACTATTCCTGCAAGGACAATAATGTGATATCATGAGACTTAAATCTTATTTTACCCAACCTGGGAATCTCTTGAACGAATACTCTTCCACTTTATTCAGCTGGGCTTTGTATTCTCTTGTCGAGTAAAACATTTTGAAGGTTACCTGCAAAAAAGACTCCAATGAATGAATTGTGTACCTTTAATTATTGGGGTCCACCCGTATTTATAGAATATTAATCACAAATTACTTGGCTCATGCACTGGGCCTTTATTGGGCTCGTTGGGCTTGTATGAGCCTTATCAGGGTCCATGTATTAGACCTATGACTTGGTTTTGTGACTTTAGCTTTTATTCCTAAGTTTGGAGTAGGCGGCCTTTACTGGCATGTAACTTTAGCCACCATGTATGCATTGTCTTTCTATATAGTTGATTAGTGATGTATACAAAACAGGACTATAAGTTAGCGATTAGAGCCGGGTACTCAATCTTGTCGGTCCCTATCCACCTAGCATAGTACACCCACCAAAAAGACCAAATTTGGACTATATGAGTGGTTAGTGGCACCTTTTGCCTTACTAATGCACCTAGCACATTCATGAGGCTTATGAACCATGTTCTTAGGGATTGCATAGGTAGGTTTGTAGTAGTTTATTTTGATGATATCTTAGTGTATAGTCAAAGTTTGCATGAGCATATAGGACACTTGAGAGTTGTTCTATACACTTTGATGGATAACCAACTTTTTACAAATGTAGACAACTGTACATTTTGTGTAGATAGTGCAATGTTTTTAGGTTTCACTGTCAATAAAAATGGGGTACATGTTGACCTTTTGAAAATCAAGGTCATATAAGATTGGCCTATTCCTAAAAATGTTTGAGAGGTTAGGAGCTTCATGGACTGGTAAACTTTTATAGGAAATTTGTTCCTAACTTCTCAAGTTAGGTTCACCCATCTTGTGCTTATTGAGTGTGAAAACATGGTTAAACAGGCCAGCTGACTCCTCAAGCTTTCCTTCCACACCAACACCAAAATGCTAAGTGAACATGGAGATGAGAACCACATATGGAAGCTTGAAATCAATGAGCCTTTTTGCCTTCATCATATGGTCACAAATGGTGTATGTCCAATCAACTACCACCCCATTTTGGATGCAATACATCTCCATCAAGTCACATTCATTCAAGGTTGCATGATTGCTCCCTCTAGGTATGATCATTTTAGTCACCACCATGGCTAGCAAGCTTTCCTCCACACGAAGTTTTGTCACCTTCATTGCACAAACATTGGTTGAAATATTGGACTTTGTTGAATTCATCCACTGCAGTAGTTTCTCCCTTGTGAACATGCACACCCTTTTGCCTTAGGCCAGCCACATCCTTCCATGTTTACCTAGTAATCTCTATCTATACACCCTTGACACTTGATTTGAGGATGTCATTGCTGAACTTGAGGTTGGCATAAAAGACCTTCACCAAGTTAAGATAGATCTTACCTAAAAGTTCAAGGAAAGTCTTCAATTTTTGAGACTTGAGATGTTGCTTTAGAGTCCCAAAGTTCTCTACCCTCAGCCATGACATACACAACACCTTAGGAAGGATCATTTGCTTCCTAGTGATCTCAATCAAGAAAGTTTGGATCCTATCTTCATGCCCTTCGAACCATTCTTCAAGCCTTCCATGATTTAAGGCAATGAGAGAGGATGAAGTAGGTGGAATGGAGTTTTCTTCATCTGAAGGGGTTGTTCTTTGTTTGTGAGGCATGATGAATCTAGGTCTGGATCTTACTAGCATATATGAATTCCAATAAATGATGTTTATGCATGTATTTATAGAATCGACGTGTTCATTTTTAAAATCAATCAATTAATTTGCACTGATATTATGAATTTAATGTAGTATAAGGAATCAGAACCAATTAAATGTAATGGAATCTGTATCAAAGAATTCAGTAATGTGTTTCCCATGCGTTCTATGTGCTATCCACTCAAAAACAATTCACACCAGATGCATGCATATTAGAAATCATGCAATTAAATTACTTTATGGTCAAAGCAATATGAAAAGTTGGTTTTTAGTTGATGTAATAACTGTTATTTGTTGTTACTACAGTCCAAATAATGTCATGTGATGAATACTTTGACTGGGTCAATCAATTAAAATCAATTCGAGCAAATCCACATCAGCATAAGTGAAATCAACATATAAAAATATAGAGTCAGTCGACTAAAACTGTACCAGGTTACAAATTTTTGTTGTAGTAGCAGTTTTAAGTGAAATCTATGTGTTGTTTTTGCAAATTTAACTAACTAAAAATTTTAGATCACACGAAATTCAAACTAAACCAATTTAAGTAAAATTCAAGTGTTGGTTTGTGAGGATTAACATATTGAAAAAGTGTCAAAACACAAATTATACATATTTTGACAGTTTAAGTGAAATCTATGTGCTGATTTTGTAAATTTAACATACTGAAATACTGACAGTTCACAAGTTAAGCAGAATTTAACACTTTAAAGGCAACAAGCACATGATCAAATAAAATTAACAAGCCAAATAAATATAAACACACATTCTTCATGTCCAGAATACCCAATTCAATTATAAGCTTGTTGAATCTATCACGTGCAAGTGGTTTTGTGAACAAATCCACCAATTGATTTTTACTTTTCACAAACTTGATTTCAATTTCACCTTTTTGAATATGATCCCTTATGAAATGATGCATGATTTCAATGTCTTTAATTTTCGAATGTTGAATTGGATTCTTAGTTAGTTTGATTGCACTTGTATTATCACAATATAGAGGTACCTTCTATAGCTTTATACCATAATCCATGAGTTGACGCTTCAACCATATGCTTTGAGCACATGCTTGTCCAACTACTATGTATTAAGCTTCAGTAGTATATAAAGCTACACATGCTTGCTTCTTGTTATTCCATGAGATTAGGCTTAATCCAAGTTGAGGGCATGTACCACTTGTACTTTTCCTATCCAATTTGCATTCTACATAATTAGAATCTGAAAAACCACTAAAAACAATGTTAGAATCACTAGGATACCATAATCCAACTTTAGTTGTCCCTTTCAAATACTTGAGAATCCTCTTTGCAGCTTTGAAGTGCGATTCCTTTGGATTGGATTGAAACCTTACACACAATCATCTATATTTGGTTGAATCAACTTGTTGTCCAACTTCATCTACATTCATAAGGAAATTTGTAGCAATTGGTGTGACAACCTCTTTGCAATCCTCCATTTTGAACTTTTTCAGCAGGTCAAAACAAAATTTTGACTAGCTTAAAAATATCCCATGCTTGAGTTGCTTCACTTGCAGTCCTAGGAAGTAGGTTAGCTTACCCATCATAGACATATGAAATTCTCCCTACATAGCTGCAATAGACTTTTCCCACATGGAGTTATTATTTGATCCAAAGATTATATCATCAACATACACTTGAATAAGTATCACATCACTTGCATGTTTTCTAATGAAAAGTGTTTTATCAACAACACCTCTAGCATATCCTTTTGATAAAAGAAAATTGCTTAGCCTCTTATACCACTGTCGTGGTGCTTGTTTCAAACCATACAAAGACTTATTCAATTTGAAAACATGATTAGGATATAGGTGATGTACAAAGCTAGGGGGTTGTGATACATACACTTCTTTATTTAAGAAACCATTCAAGAATACATTTTTCACATCCATTTGAGAAAGTTTGAAATTAGACATACACATATGCCAACAATAATCTCACAGCTTCTAGCCAAGCTTTAAGTGCATGTGTTTCATCAAAATCAATACCTTCCTCTTGATTATAACCTTTAGCAACTAGCCTAGCTTTATTCCTAAAAATGTTACCATTTTCATCCATTTTATTTCTAAATACACATTTAGTACCAATCACATTCATTTGATTAGTTCTAGGAACAAAAGACCACATGTCATTTCTTGTGAATCAGTTAAGCTCATCTTGCATAGCAACAACCCAATTACTATCACCTAATGCATCATTCACATTCTTAGGTTCAATTTGAGACATAAATGCACCATGTTCAAAGAATACAAGCTTGCGTCTAGTGGATACTCCCTGTTTTATATCATTGATTATGTTATCCTTTGATAATTCCTTGGGTTCAATCCACTCCTTGGGTAAGTTGTTGTTTGTAGCTTTTTTAGCCGACTGAATTTCCTTTTCAATTGGTTGATTTCCTACAGCAAGTTGCTTTTCTCCAGCAGATTGCTTTTTCTACAACATATCTTCTTCATCTGTAATCTTATGTCTTTAATTTATCAAATTGTGCTTTAACCCTTCAACTAGAAGCACATTATGGATGTTTAATGAGGCTTCATTGCTTATGACTCCACTTCGAAGTATCCTTCCTTTGTGGTTGTCACCATAAGTCACAAAGTCTTCATCCTTTAGCTCTAACTTTGCAAACATGGACTTGTCACATATCATATGCCTCGAGCAACCACTATCTAGGTACCATAGGTCTTTCTTTTCATGTTTTATGACTTGAAAACAACATTACATTACATGGTACCCTTTGGTAGTTTGGATCCAACATGGTTATACCTTCCTAGATATCCTTTTGGGATCTATTTCATAAAGCCTTTAGGTACATCATATTTTCTAGCATAGCCATTCTCAACCACATGACCTTTATTCACACAATAGTTGCAAGAAATGAATGGCATAACATTTGGCTCACTGTTGGAAAAAAAGCTAGAGAACTTCTTGAATTTCTTTTCAAGGATAGGATTAAAACTAAGTCCAACCTTCCGAAAAACACAATTTTGAACTAAGAACAACTTCTAGGTGTGTTTTTCCTTTTGTGAACTTCCTCACTTCCTTCTTGAGATTAACTACTTGTTGAATCTTCATTGTCCTCCCAAGCTATGTAGGCATGTCTTTCCTTGGCCTTTATCTCCTTTTTCTTGTCACCAAACTTCTCCTTCTCTTTGTTAACATTAGGACATTCAATCTTGATATGTCCTTTCTTTCCATTATTATAACATGAGAAATTTGAAGTATTACTTGAATCATTTCGTTTAGAAATGTACCTCCTTTGATTACCTTTGTTGCCTTTCCTCTTGAGATACTTCCCAAACCTCCTTACTAGTAGATTCAAGTTCTCATTATCACTTGATTCAACTACCTCTTCCTCGGGTTCATCACTTTTCTTTGGAGCTAGTCTTCAAGGCTATGGTTTTCACCTTTTTCTCACTTGGTTCAAGCTCACTTAGCCTTTGCATTTCAATTTCATGTTCTCCTTAGTTTGCCAAATAGTGCATTTAAATTATGATGGATAAATCCATAGATTATGAGATGGCAATCACCTTTGGTTGCCAACTTCTATCAAGACACTATAGCACTTTGATGTTTAGCTCCTCTTTGTCAAATTCTTTGCCTAAACCCATGAGGTAGTTGACAATGTGAGTAAACTTCCTTTGTACTTCAGCTATGGACTCTCCTTATTGCATCTTGAAAAGCTCATACTATTGAATTAAGACATGCTTCCTTGCTCTTTTCACATCATTCGTCTCCTCATGTGTGACTTCTAGTACATCTGACATTTCCTTTGCACTTTGCATTCAGAGACCCTAAAAAATTCATCCATGTTCAAAAATGACATGGGAATATTCTTTACATTGAAATCATATTGAGCTCTTCTCCTTTCTTCCTTTGTCCATTCAATTCAAGGCTTGTCCACCAGCTTATTTTCAAAAAGACATTTAGGAGTGTATGGTCCATTAACAATTGCAACCCAAATCCCTTTGTCTATGAATTCAATGAAAATTTGCATTCTTATTTTACAAAACTGATAGTTTATACAACTAAACATAGGTGGCCTATGAATAGAGGAACCTTCAACAAAAGAGAGTTTATTTTCTGCCATTTCAAAAGAGTTTTTCTCAAACATAAATACCTTTCAAGAACCTTGCTCTAGATACCAATTGTTAGTTTGAAATGGTGATTTAAGCCAAGAAGTGGGGTTGAATTGGCTATTTAAAAGTTTTTTCGAAAGCTTAAAACCCTTTTTGATTGAATCAAATAGACCACAAAATTCAAAAGCAAACATTTCAGAACAATACACTTTCAATCGATCAAAAAATAAAACAATAGAATAATTTGTTCTTCAGCCTATGAAACAGTTGATTAAAATTTCAAATCAATCGGCAAAAATTCTGAGAATTTATGCAAAATGAAAAGTTCACATATTTAACTCAAACAACAAACTTTTACACACAAGACTTGTTCCAATCAATATTCCTAACATGTATGCATCATTAATTTACACAGAAACAGATTAAAACTAAAAAAGAATGATTTACTTGGTTTTCTTGAGTTTTTAAAGTGATTTAAAGTGAGTTAGATGAAGAGAAGAGAATGGAACAATTGTTTTTATACTAGTTCACTCAATCACATAGCTACATCCAATTTACCAGGACAACCTTAGTCTGGTTTCCACTATATTGAACAATTTTACAAATCACACACCAAGATTACACTTTTGAACAAAGACACACAAAATATTTTTGACTCACACAAAAAATATAGCCTAACATCCTACAAGAATCACACTACAAATCGGAAATCACATCAGGTAAAAAACCAGAGGCATAAGAAGTACACAAGTTCTTTAAGCTAATCCTAAGCCAAAATGTCTCCAAGATCAACCAAGATCTTCAATCTTCACCTTATAGTTGTGTAATGTAGAGAGAAAGAGTTTCCGAGTGATGAATTACAATTTTTGCACTCAAAAACTAAGAATTGTGCCTCTACTTTAGAAAACACAACTTGTATAATCTGGTTTAAGTGAAATTAATTAGTTGAATTTTCCATACAATCACTTGATTTGAGTTGACTTAAGTGAAATTAGTCGATTGAAAAAAAATTGAATTGATTAAATACATTCATACTAGACATTAAGACTTTTAACCTATTAAAACCCATTTTAACAAAATAAAAAGGACACACTAAGACTAACAAGACATATAACCTATGTCATATAGCCTACCAACATGACATAACATGTACTCATTACACTTAACACATCATTTACAGATTTAATACAATTAAAACATAATCTTCAAGTCGATCTTCATCAATCTTCATCAACCATATATGATCTTCATGCACTTGGCTTTATCAAATCTTTACTTCAAGCTTGCTTGTGCCAACACGAACCTCTTGATGCAATCATATAACCTATTTATAACTTCCAAATCATATTCTATGTCTAGGTTGGAATAAAAGAACTCTGGGTTTAAAAAGTGACCAATTGCATGCAAAGGGCGATGAAGGTGACATGTCCATTTATTATCAATAATTGTAAATAGATCATTGTATTTACTTTCACTATTGTTGAATGACTTCATTATTGTTTCCTTGGCTTCTCCATTTGATGAGTCCACTCAAGGCTCATTCCATGGCCCACATGCACCTCAAGGCCCAAGCCCAATCAAAGCCCAATAACAAGAAGCATGTTAAGAAAGATTCAAACGAGCTTCTCTCAAGATGGCAAAAATCCTCATGGGCTTCAAATGCTCTTCTCATGGGCCAAAGACGATGTTAAAATATGAGAGGTGGCATGTTAGAGTAGACTTTATTTTTGGGCCAAATGTTAGGTCATGCTTTGTAGAATAAAATGCTAAAGAATATTGTTGTTTAGCCTTCAAATTGGGCTAATTCAAGCCCAATTAGAGGCTTGGCCGAGAATTGACTTGGAGAGCAAGGTGGAAGTATGCATTTTCCTCATGGTGCAAGCATAGAGAGTGTAACTTGCCACATGGCTCTTGATCCTTCACTCCTTTGCATCACACGGCCATAAAGCAAGCTTTCTCTCCAAGATACATTTACATTTCATTTGATGTTGCATTTTCATTCCATGAAGGTCGGCCATCCTACTATAAATGGGGCCTACTTACACCTGTATTGGGTTACTTTTGCTTGGTAATAGACTAGATGTTTAGAGCACTCCACACTATTACCTCAAGAGTCAATTACTAGACTAGCTTTCTACCTTAGCTCCTTTAGTCCCCTTCCCTAGGATATTCTTCTTTCCTAGACGTCATCTCCATCACACTACTCCATAGCTACAAGAGCCTTAAAACTTATCTTCACTCCTTCATTCCAGTTGCATTTACGCTACATTCATGGAGCTTCTTCCTTCCAATTGGCGCATAGAGCTTCATCACCATTGCTTCATATATATAACCCATAGTTTTTTTTTCTTCCCATATCCACTAGATGAAGCACATGAACACAATGAGTCATGACTTTGAGAGTAAAAACTACTTGATTCCAAAATAAAGGCAAAAGAATAAATTTTTTTAACCTCCCTCCCCTTGCTTTCCCTAGATAGTTTGTTATTGCTCCATTCATCAGAAGTGAACATATTTCTCGAATTTCCCTTCTCTTAATGAAATCTTTGTAATGATAAATAAGAGGTAGCAAACCATTAAACAACATTTCTTACTAATTCTCTCTTATTTGTAAATTTTTCTCAACAAACTCAAGGTACTAGAATGTCTATAGATAAAGCCAACAAGGCTAGCTTTTGTTAGAATTGTCTTCTTTATCAAATGAAGCTTCCCAATGTCTTCAAGCATCAAATCTATAAAATAGACAACATAAAAAGTCTAATAGAGATGGGGTTTTTTTTCTTATAACAACTTACCAACAACCACATAATTTTCTCCTATTATCTATTATAATTTGAACAACATTTTCTTATCAAATTTCCTCCATAAGGGAATCAATCATCTCAAATATTTTTTGTCCTGTCTTCACAAAGTTATAGTGAAAGTAGAGAAGTAGGAAAAAAATAGACTTTGAAGTGGCTGACGACAACAACAGTGGTCAACGATGGCAGTCAACAGTGGTAGCTAGCAGTGATGGTGGCTAGCGATAGTAGTTGTTGGTAGTGACATCAATTGATGTAGTAACATCGGGAAAGAATAATGTTGGTGATTGTTTTAGGTTAAAGGAAATTTTATTGTTGGTGGATCCAATAGCGTAGGGTAAAAGAAGGTAAAAGAATAAAAGTGAAGAAGTTTTGCACATTAGGTTAGATTAAATAAATAGTTTTATTGGACCAAGCCCAATTATTTAAAGACTAAAACCACAAAGGATGTAATTACGGTTTGATGGTTATCCTTCTTTCTCCCACGTCGTCGTTGTCATTCATCTTCCATCTACCCATTTCATCCCTTCTCTTTTGTACAAGTTTTGGCTTCTTTTTCTAGTCCGATTTTTCGACCATGACTGCTCCACCACCCAACATACCAAAAGAAGTCGCCATAGGCCACCAAGAAAAATCTTAGTTGCCCTTGCCTTATTGTGGCGACAGGTTGGGAAACTACTACCAGCTTCTGCCATGATCGAAATTCAATAACATTGTAGTTGTAAAGACATTAATGCAACCTTTGAGATACATTCATAACCCAATTCATTACTCTCCATATCAAAATCAAAATCAACAACACACATCTCAACATCATTAAATATCCCCGTCTTAAATAAATTTAAAACTAAAAATAAAAATGAAAACCATTTTCATGATGTTTTCCAAAATCATATTTCGGAACTAATTGTATATTTCCATAAAAAAATTGGAATTGTAAAAGTGACTTTTGAAAGTCTAATCCAAAAGTATAAAATCATAGCAAGAGTTATTTTTTTTTTCTGGAACACTAATTTTCCACATTCAAAAAAGGACTACTTATAAGTCACATTTTGTTATTTTGTATGCACCTTTCCAGAAAACACCTCATGCCAATTATGAAAGTAACTTTTTGGAGGATTCCAATACTAGTATTATGAATCTCAAGAATAGTCGTTAACCAATTATGGATTTATTTTTCTGGAAAATTATTTTTTACTCTGGAACTATCTTTCCAGAATAAATGTCCACACCTCCACATCTATTATGAATAACATTTTTTGTTACTATATTTTCAAAATTCGATTTTCGGTAAGCCATTCATTATTCACCATATCAGTTCAACCCACACCGAATAACACACCCCATGATTATTATCTTCGTCAGTACATCTCCTTCAAATGACTAGAACTACTGTTCCAACAGCTCAACAATGTCAAAACATACCAATAAATGTGTTAAAAGACCTTCTCCAACAACATCAATCCTTTGTCCTTCAATGTGTTTCTTCATGACTTTGTTTCTTTTTGCTATTTTAATCTTCATGGCCTTTTCAAGCAATGGCTATGGCCACCTTCACCTGGCTACTATGGGTTTCGAATTCAATGATTATTTTTGTTAGAACTAAATGGTTTTTGCAATTTCCTATCTAGGGGTGTGGGTAAAGAGTGGATAAACATTGTTCAGGGGTTCAGTATATTACAAAAGCAAGATCGTATGAGGTAAGATATTAGAGTTTTAATTTAATAATTTATATCATAAAAAAATATTAAATATCGTTACACATTACTTTAGAAAAACTAAAATTTAACTAAACAGATATCGACATCCGGTTACTATTTGTACAAGATGTCCACATCTAGTATTTTGTTTAATTTTTATTTTCATTAAAAAAATCATTAACTTAAATGAAAAATCTTTGAAAACCTTCTTATTTACGAACAAATTTAAATAATTAAAATAGCATTATAAAAATAATAACTAAATCATAAATAAATAATAAAACAAATAATTACAATACATAAAATAAATAAATAAATTTTACATTACGTATTTAAATATTTAAAATATTAAAAAATCATTAAATTAATTTAAAAACCTTAAAAGTCACTTACCCTTTAATAAAAAATTTAAATAATTAACATAAAATTATAAAAATAAGAAATAAATTAAAAATAATTAAATCATATATATAAAATTGTAAGTAAATGTGCAACTACATTTGAAAATATAATTATACAACCAAAAACATCAAATAAAGTCACCTAATACACTTTCAAAATTAAAAGAAATTACAACCCATAATTAACAAAAGTAATTAATTTATTTATACTTTTTCTTAATTCTCTTCTCCAAATGATCTTCACCTCCATCCTACAACAAAGATAAAAATAAAAAATATCAAGTTGTGAAGGATATACTTCTTCTTTACTTTCAACTTTAATACATGTTACCTTAGGCCTAGAAGAAAAGAAAATTTCACTTCGTTTTATTCTATTCAACTCCTAAAATACCTTCAATTATGGAGTTGGTAACATGCATAAGGTTAAAAAGATGCACTTGAATAGTTATAACACAATTCATTATAAATTTAAATAAACAAACTAATCTCCGCATTAACTTAATGGTTTTTATTATGCATCTTCATAACTCTATTCTCAAGTTGTGGCCTCACACAACCCCTCACCAAACCGACCCAAAGAAAAATGGCATAATATTGTAATTCAGAACACCCCATGTGTCGTCCAATTAATGACATAATCTATAAATAACACACTATTTGACTTAATTACCCAAATTCAATGAGAGAATCGCACATGCAACACTCAAACATGCTTACCAACTGTTTGATCTCCAAACAATAAAACAATAACAAAACACTCATACCACCTCAACTTAACACAACTAAAACAAAAGCACCACCACGACCAACAAAAGATACAAAAAAAACAACAAAATCCTACTTTCTTAACACCATTAATGAAGTGATTTCTAAGTAAGGGCATATCATATTTTCAAATCAAAAAGAAAGTTGTGACATTTTACAACTTAATGGTTGTGACATGTCATTTTGCAATTTGTGAAAGGTTGCATAAAATATTTCACAAACTTTAGGTACCTCATCATAAATAGGAAGATGTGTTGCAGTAGAGGTGCATGGAGAACTACACTACTTTCATTACCTAATGCTTGTTGAGAATCTGCAATACTTTCATTTCTTTTATAACATTCTCATCTTGGAATTTCTTACTTAAGCAAGAATTTTGAGGTTTGCCTTCAAATCTTGAATCTTCTCTACATCTTTTGTTAATTGCACCAATTTCTTGATGTTTCTTCAATATTATGGATATCATAGTTGTTGGCACAAGCAAGCTTGAAGCAAAGAATTGATAAAGCCATGTGCATGAAGATCTTAAGTGTTTGATGAAGATTGATGAAGATCCTCTTGAAGATTAAGTTTTAGTGTGTTAAATCTGTATATAACATGTTAAATGTAATGTGTTAGTGTTATACATTGTTGAAGATCTTGGTTGATCTTGGTTGATCTTGGAGGTATTTTGGCTTGTGAGTAGCTTGAAGAACACATGTATGGTGTACTAGGGATAGCCACCATCAAGTTTGGACATTCTTGTGCCTCTGGATGGTTTTCCTGATGTGATTTCAGGTCTGCAAGTGTGATTCTTGTAGGTTGTGGTTCTAGATTTTTGTGTGAGTCAAAAATCTTGTGTGCTTTATGTTCAAAAGTGTAATCAAACTTTTGAATATAGTGGAAACCAGGCTCAGGTTGTCCTGGAAAACTGGATGTAACTTTGTGATTGAGTGAACCAGTATAAAAACATATTTGCATTCTTCTTTCCCTCATCTTCCTCTCTTTCAAACTCTTCAAAAACTCAAGAAAACCAAGCAATTTGATCTTTGGTGTGATTTAATGCGTTCCTGTGTAATCTGAGGCTTTGTACTTGTTATAAATACTGATTGGAACATGTCTTGTATGTAAAAGATTGATGTTTGAGTTGAATTCATGAATTCTGTATTCTGCATAATTCTCTAGTATTTTAGCCGACTGATTTGTCTTTTTAATCGACTATTTCATAACATCAAGAACAATTTAGTCTTCTATTTTATATTTTAATCGACTGAAAGTGTATTGGTCTGTTTCCTTATTTTGGTGTACCAAACAACGTTTCTCCTTCTAAAAACTCAAGAGAAAGAAAATATGCGCACCTCTTCTCTTGTGAAAATACGTAAAAAGGAAAGGATTAATACTATGTCAATTTATTATGTTATAGATATATGTACATAGGGATGTAGGTACAGAAAACTTGTTGGTGATGTTTCTTATTGTTCTTTGGAGGAATCTACCATGAGGAAAGGCAAGAAGAGAAGAGGGTCAAGGCAATAAAGAAGGTTGAAAGAACGGGAAAGAAACATGATCCGAAAACATGGGAAGAGAATGATCTGTTGGCTCTTGATACCATAACAGACTTTGTATCAAAGGTAAAAAGGAAGAGACAAATTGTATATTATTCGAAAAGAAAGCATAGTACAATGATAATGTATCTGAATTGAAACAAGAAAGCGAAAAACATTTGTGGAGAAGGAAGAGGGGAAAAAAATATATATGTTACAAAGAGAGTGAGAAGCGAAAGGGAAAAGAGGCCCAAACACAGTAGAGGCCTAAAAGAAGCGTTCTGTCAAAGAAGAGAAAAGATCAAGCACTTGGAAACAATTGAGCAAGTGTAAGACCCAGGAAAATTAATTAATTAAATAATTAATTAATTAATAAATGCGGGTAGAAGGCGCCTTTATGGCATTAAGTGTTGTTTAATGTGATGTGGAAAAGTACTAGCTCATGTGGTTGAGAGTACTTGGTTTGTGTGAGAGGACTTGGGTTCGAGTCCTATGTATGTCAATTATGTGTGATTATTTTGTTATTGATTTTTAAGGGTATGTATGAGTATATGATTAGTGTTGTAAAATATTGTTGATTTGTGAGTATCATCATATGTGATTTGGCATAGTGGTTGTGATATGACCTTATGAGTGGAAGGTCATGGGTTTAAACCTTGGTGGGCAAAGAATAAGCTTTATTTTTGCTAACTAATAGTGGTGATATGAATGTGAAGGGGTAAAGAGAAGCCTAGCAGAATGGGGCAGCCAAGGGGAACCAAAATTCGTACTATTGTGCGTATTGTGTGTTTTGATGAACTTATGCGCTGAAATTGTGATGTTTATGATGTTTATGATGAGAATTGGGGAAGGGTTATGAATTGGTACTGCTGTAATTAGATTTTTGACTAAATACATGAAAAGAAAGGGGTTTATGCATAGTATGTGCGGGAATGGGGTAGGACTTGGAATTCTAGAAACTTTATGAGTTTATGCTATGCCAATGTGATGTTGTAAATTGTATAAAGTGTTTTGGTATGCTCGAAATCTGCTTGGTATGATTTGTGGTGCGAATTGGTCAAGGTTGGAGTGAGTTGAGTGCACGATCAGTGAGGAAATCTGCATTTCTCGCTCAGGCGAGATTAGCAGAGTCGCATACCCTATTGCCATTCGAGCATCTCGCTCAGGCGAAGTGAATGGGTTTTGAGCGACATAGGCTCTCGCTCAGGCGAGTGAGGTCCGCCTAAGCGAGATAGCGAGAGAGTTGCGCATGTTGAGCGCGACTTCTCGTCCAGGCGAGGGTCTTGTGGGTTTGGGCGACGAACTTTCTCGCCTAGGTGAGAGTGACTCGCCTAAGCGAGATGTCTTGGTCATGTTTTGGTGTTTTGCGTGTGTTTCAGCCCAGGCGAGTTTGAAATGTGTTTTTGGGCGAGAGATGATCTCGCCTAAGCGAGAGCATCTCGCCTAAGCGAGATAACTTGATGTTGTTGTTGTTTTAAGCTCGCTCAGGCGAGGTGAGCTAGCTTAAGCGAGACTGAGGGCTTAGCTTGGGCGAGAGGTCCTTAGCCTAAGCGAGTTTATGTGAACTATTGTGTTTCTGTGTGCTTGTGAGTGTGTGTTTTGGTTGTTCATCATAAGGATGGATTTGTATATGCATGTGGTGTGATGCTTGGGCTTGAAGGACTAAGTCCAATAGGGGTCTGGGATGTGCTCGGTGGTTGGACACATGATGGGCATGGAACTGGTTGAGTTCCCGTCGGCTACTAATGGTGAGGAGTCCTTAGTATGTTGATTGCATGTGTCGGGCACACGATGGGCAAGGAACTGTGATGTTCCCGTCAGCTACTATTGGGCGAGGAGTCCATAGTATGGTGATTGCGTGCGTGCCAAGATCCAAGTTTGAGACTTGGATGTTTATACTACAGGCGAGGAGTTTGTAGAGCAGGACTATGAGTGGGATAGGCTCATAGGGTTGGACCACGAAAGAGTTAGTTTCGTGGGAGCACAGGGAAGTCCTAAGATCTAGTTCATGCATATGACTCATGAAGGACTATGAGGTCATGGTTGGGTGATTATGAAATATGAAATTAGTATGTTATTTTGGGTTGGGAAACATATTTATTCTCATGTTTCTTTATATATATGTTATGCATAGCTCACCCTTTCTGTGTGTGTGTGGCGATGATCGAGTAACTTGTTATCCAAGAGCAGATGATGTGACAGGTGGGTCAGGAGATGCTTAGACTCGAAGCGAGGGCTAGCATGGGATATTATGTAGATACATATGTAGAAGGAGATTTTGTCAACCCTTCAAGCTGGGAATAGATATTCTGCTTTCCCAACTTTGAGAGATATTGTGTGAAAGAAGCCAAATGTAGGGGTTTGGTAAATATGTCTACGGCTTGATGAGCGGAGGGAATGGGGAGAACTTGATTATACCACAAGAAAACTTCTTACAGATGAGGTGGCAGTTGATTTATATACGTTTGGTGTATTTGTGTAGACCGAATTGAAGGCTATTTTGACGACAAAGGTTTTATGAAAGTTGTGAAGGAGATATGTTAGCCACTAGATTTCACAAGTTGTGGAGGCCAAGGCACGATATTTAGCCTGATATGAACTGCATGATATGCTTTGTTGCTTTCTTGATTTTCAAGAGATAAGGGATTGGCCAAGGTATATGGAGAATATAGTAACTGATTTGCGCATATCTAGACATGTGGCCCAGTCGGAGTCACTATAGGCTTTGAGCTCTATAGGTGTGTTGATGGGGGAACACAAACCACTACCAGGGGCATTTTTGAAGTAGCGAAGGACACGAAAGGCGACTTGCTTGTGGGAAGCAGTGGGAGCAACTATGAACTAGCTGAGATTGTTGACAGAGAAGGAGATCCCAGGACGCGTGTTTGTGAGGTAAATGAGACGTCCTTTGAGCCTCTTGTAGGAGGAAGCATCTTCATGATCAAGAAGTTGGCCAGTTTTGTTGCAAAAAGTGCATAATTTGCATGGATTTGAAGTTTTACTTTGTTTAATATCTTGACCAGGATATCCATGCTTGCGGTAACAGACGACTTCAGTGTGGCTAGATTTATGACAAAAAGTGCAGACAATAGGGAAGGATACAGTAAAAACACGCGAAGAACTAGTGATGGATGAAGGAGGAAATTTACATGATGTAGGAGTGTCACGATTGGGTAGAGAGGAGTGGCTAGAGCCAAGTTGTCGTTCCTACCAAAGAATAGAAGAGAAAATTTTGGTGACTGCAAGCATGGGATCTAATAAAAGCATGTGATACTTGATGTTGGTAAACTGATCATTGAGACCACGTTAGAACTGCATAAACTGGTCTTCAAGTTTTCTTTGAGTAAAGATAAAAGAAAGGTTGCAAGAACATTTGGTTGGGAGTGTGCATATAGGGTTGGGCCTAAAATTCTCTAATTCATCCCACAAGGTTTTAAGTTTGGTGAAGTAATAAAAAAAGAAATATCACCTTGATGAAAAGTGATGGCTTCCATTTGGAGATCTGATATACGCAAACAGTCAGCTCGAGAGAAACGAGTTTTCAAGTCAGACCAGATGGTAGAAGCTTGGTCCATCCATTAAAGGCGAATTGAAATGGACACAAAATGAACGAGCCAAGACACAACGATGCTATTACAGTGGTGCCAAGATGCGATAATGGAGTCAGTTGTGGCAGGTTGGACAAAAGTTCCAAGAACAAATTTGATCTTGTTCTTGGTGCTGAGAGTGATGAGCATGTTGTGGCTCCAAGAGTGGTAGTTAGTGGTGTTGAGGAAAAGAGAAACCAAGAAAATTGTTGGTTTCTCATTGGGGTGCCGATACAGAAAAGTTGGTGGTGATGTTTCTTGTTGTTCTTTGGAGGAATATTCCATTTCGAAAGGCAAGAAGAGAAGAGGATCGAGGCAACAAATAAGGTTGAAAGAATAGGAAAGAAACACGATAAAAAAACTTGGGAAGAGAAGGATCTACTGTCTCTAGATACCATAACAAACTTTGTGCCAAAGGTAAAAGGGAAGAGAGAACTCGAGATGAACGAGAGAGAATCGATCTCTCCTTGAGAGATCTGAGCTTTCGTTGCGTTTCATCGATCCTCTCCACTGAATTAACGTTTGGAGGTCACGCAAGTGATTCACTATCGATTGGACCGAGATTCCAACGAATATGTGCGATGTCGACCTCATCACTTGTTAACACAAATGACTTTTGTGCTTACAAATTTGATGCAGATATTCTATAGTGACTTGATGAAGATACGAAGAGTTGATTAAGATTGACGAAGACTTGATTAACTAATGAAGACATGAAGAACTGATGTGTTGATCATGCTTGATGTGTGCTTAATTTGGCTATCACGTGAAGATATTGAAGCTTGAAGATTGAAGCTTATGTTGGTACAAATAGCCTCGATGATTTTATGCTTGAAGATTTGATGAAGGTACATGAAGCCATTACCTTGGAACATGTTGGAACCATGTTTAAATTGATGAAGTTGTGAAGATTTGGGGTTTCACGTGTTGATCAAGACTTGTGTGTGTGCTCTATATCTGGGTTATTCATGGGGAAAACAAACCTGAAGATATCAATTCATGTTATAGACCATTTTGGATTGTATAGATGTATAAGGTCTTTGTTGTGTCTTTTAATTTGTTGACATGTTTTGAACAGGTTAAATGGTGTCTTTTAATATGTTGAATTAGTTTTTAACAGATTAGAAAATTTGATGCAGTAGTCTTAACTGGTACATATTCAATTAGTTTATTTATTTTTTAATTGATTGATTTCATTTAAGTTAACTGTAATCAACCAATTGATTTAAAAATTAACTTGTTGAATTTCGTAACAATTTGACTATAAAAGCTGTATTTTTTGAAAGAGAGCTAAGTAGACCATTTCTTAGCATGAAAACTTTCTGGAATCTATGGAACTCTTTCCCTTTTGTGATCATATAGTGTACAGCTGTTGAAGATTGATCTTGGATCATTCTTAGGGCTTTTGTTTGGTTTTTGAAGTTTGGAGAAAGTGGTTTTGTTTAGGCAAGGTTGTGCTACCATGAGGTTTGGTCTTTCTCAAGCTTTTAGGTTGTGCGTGGTGGTTTTCCAGGCCTGCATGAGGTTTCTTGTTGTGCTAGTGTGATTCAAGAGTAATGGTGTGGTGTTCTTGCATATTTTGAAAGTTTAATGTTGTAAACTTTGTAAATATTTTGAAATTGTGCAAAGTTAGGTTTAGGTTACCTTGAACAACTAGATGTAGCTTAGGTTTGAGTGCACCAATATAAAAATCTTGTGCATTGCTCTTCTCTCTAACCCTTCTCACTTTGTATTGCACTTGAAAGAATCTTGGTTTGAACCATCATTTCGACATTCTTGTGTGATCTGGACTTATCTATAACATTGCTCATGTTTGTCTAACTCATTTGAACTTATCTTGTTTGATCTTTCATTTTGTTCCTGGCTTAAATCACAAATTCGCATTTCTGGAATTTTCCCAATTTTTCAGTTGATTGCTTTTATGATTCAATTTGTTGATTCTATCAATATTGTATCTGTTTAATAAAATCAATCGCCTATCTCTATTTTTGACCGATTGAAAGCGTATAGTTCAGGAGTGTATGCATCCATACTTCGTGGTTGATTTGATTCAATTGAAAATTGTTTTAGGCTTTTAAAAGTCAATAAATTTTTTTCACTAGTCAATTCAACCCCCTTCTTAGCATTCAACCATTTCAATACTTACAACTTATCTTGAAGACAATTTGACATAATATAGTTGTCTGGTGTCTGGTTACACTCTTTTAGTCTATTAAGTAGGTTTTTAATAGGTTAATTGACTAACTGCTATAATTCTTTTATTAACACTTTCAATCAGCTGAATTATTATTCAATAAACTAATTTCACTTAGGTCAAGTGAAATCAAAAAATTGAATAGATAAATCAACATGTTAAATATGTTAACAAACAAACTGTAAACTGATTTTTCAAAGAGATTGGTAACAATTTCCATGTTGAGTGCAAAATTAGTGTGAATACTCAGAAAAATTCTTTCTCTCTAGATAATATAGATATGCAACATTTCATGTAGTGATCTTTGAATTCTTGGAGCAACCACTAAGGTTTGATCTTTCTTAAGATTATGGGTTTGCTGAGTGAGAGTCCAAGTCTACAAGTTGGTGTCTTGCTCTATGTTGTTGAGATTCTTGTGGGATTCAAAACTCTTGGTGTTGTTTTGCATTTTTTTTGAAAGTGTAATCATGGTGGATTGTGTAAATCTTTTGAAATAGTGCAAAGTCAAGCTAAGGTTGCCTTGACTAATTTGGTGTAGCTTAATCTTAAGTGAACCAGTATAAAATTCTGAGTGCATGTGTTTGATCTCTCTCTCCTTGTATGTTGTTTGACAAAAAGTTTTAAGAAAAATGTTTTATGCAATCTTTCAATGAAATTCTTGTGATTTGATAATTCTTAGTGTATTACTGTTTGGAATCAATCTTTATTTGTTGTGAAAATAGTTTTTGAGTATATCACTAACTTTGTTTTTCTGCATAATTTCCAATAGTTCAATATGTTGTTTTAGTGTGTTAATCTATTGAAAAGTTTTGGTTTGTCTGGTTGACTCTATGTTTAATGAAATTAACTTGTTAATTCTGTTTCAATCGATTGAAAATGCATGTTTGAAAAGTAATTTTATACCAAGTTCTTGATCACTCTGATTAAATCAAAAAGGTTTTTACAAGTTTAAAAAGAACTAAGGTTTTTGAAAAGGCCAATTCAAAACCTCTTTCCTGGTTAATTACTTCTTTTACTACTTACAAATCTTTGATTGGACAATCAATGAGTCAAACAATCAAAGTCTCGTCAAGTATTCAAAGCTAGTCAAAGTGTGGTCAAACAAGAGGGCTAAAATGCAAATATTGGTATCTTTGAATTTCTCTACAAATTTGGACTACGTGATTTCAATGGCTGAATTAGGAAATTAGTGCAAAAAATTTAGTTGATTACTTATCTAATACTTTTAAATAATTTATTTATTTAATTATATCAATAATTATCAACAGACAATGCAAATACTTTTAAACTTGATTAGATCTTTCCAATCCTCTAGGTATTCATAACCACCAGAAAGATAAACAATATTTATAGTTATTTTAAAAATATTTGGGAGATATTACATTATATCAAAAAGGAGATTTCATTAACAAAATAGTCAGACCCAAAGCCTAATAAAATTCTACATAAGGACACCTAGGGAAACAAAAAAAGGATTGAACGAACCCTTTGGGGGACCTAATCACATCCTACCCTCCATTCTTCTATGTTTTCTTTTGTTATTTCTACATTTCATCGATTATTAAGCATCTCAGGTTGATTCTACAATAATTTCATTATGGATTATAAGGTTAAATTGAAATAATTGTTTTTCTATTATTGTTGTGGTTTTATGTTTACCTATGTCTTTTGTTTCCGAATCAAGTAAAAAGTAATGCTTTTTACATTGTAGCTAATTAGCAAGATGTTTTAATCTATATGCATATTGGTCATATGAGTTTAAGGGTTTTTAAGTTTGATTGGAACTTTACTTTGATTTTATTTAGAAACTTTCACGTGATTAAATGAGTTTTTACCAATAATTGAGACTTTACTTTAATTAAAGGTAATCACTTTAATGGTTATGGAGGATGACAATGTTCCTAATTGGACTTTGGACAATACTGGTGTGTTGTCTCAAAAAGTTGCAAAAAAGTTTTACTTTTCTAATATAGAATGTGTGGATTGGGTGAGCTTGGTTTGGTTAGATAAGGTGTCACCTGCTAAAAATTTGATTATTTGGAAATTGTTGTATGGTCATTTATCTATTGATTTAGAGGTTAAGAAAAAGATGAGTGGTTTTATGCTCTAGGTGTGGTAATAATGTTGAATCTTTTTCTCATTTGTTCTTTCATTACTCAATTGTTATATGGTTGTGGGAAGGGTTGAATGAAGATTTTTAGGATTTGCAATTTTCTTATTTTGATTAGGTTGTCACTACTGCAATTATTTAGATGATATGTGTAAGACCCGCAAAATTTAATTAATTAATAAATGCGGGTAGTGGGAGCCTTTATGGCATTTAATGTTAATTGTTGTGATGTGGAAAAGTACTAGCTCAAGTGGTTAAGAGCACTAAATTGTGTGAGAGGACTTGGGTTCAAGTCTTATGTATGTCGTTTATGAGTTATTTAATTGATTATTATTTTACTAATATGCTTAATCATGATGAGTGATAATATAATCCCAGAATTATAGGAATTATCATGAAACATGAATTGGTTGAATGGTTGTGCATTGATTTGACATTGGCATGATTATAGGTTTGATCCTTGGTAGATCCAAATTAAACTTTCTTTTTGCCAAAATTTTCTTTAGCATGAATGCGAAAGGGCAAAGGAACCATAGGTGGCCAAATTCAAAGAGTGAACTGTACTAACTGAGTGAGAAGGAGAGCTAAAGTGGGGAGGCACGGGGCATCCACTTTTAATCAAGGAAGAAGCCAAGAACCTTCAAGTTTTAGTAAGGGAATCCAAGTTAGGGGAGTTGGACCACGTTCATTTGATATTTTTTTATAATTGCATGATTTATAACATGTTTGTGTATGCTCTTTCTCTTACATTGCTTGAAATTTGTGTTTCTGGAATTTTTCCAGTAACCGCCTGGCGGACGAAGAACTATCTGTAGGTGACTCATGTATTTTCTACTTGTTTCTAGGTTCTTGAAGAGAAACTGCTTGGCAGCATGACCCTGGCCACCAGGCGACACATGCCTGCAACCTAGTTGGTTGGGTTTTTGTTTGAATGGCCTGGCAGTGATGAACACCCATCAGGTCGGGATGTCAAAAAAATCCGTACCCACGGGTATCCGCGGATAAAACTCGCAACGGGTAGGAAACGAATATTAAAAATGGATACCCGTTACCCGCAGGTACCGGTATTTTTGATACTCGCATGTTAATGGGGCGGGTATGGGTATTATAGTATCCGTACTCGTGGATACCCGTACCTGCTAAACTTTTATTCACAAAAATACCCTTATATATATTAGTAAAAAACATTTTGAGTCTTTATTCAGTAATGGTTGTCGGATTCTTACCCACATCGGAGTAGATTACTTCTAGATACTATGGAGGCATTGATGTGTCTCTAGGACTGGTTATGGACCAACATGGAAGATAATGAAATTAACACTGTTACTTAGATATTTGATATTTTAATTAAGTGATTGTTAGAAATTTTTAATGAATTTCTTATGTTTTGAGGCTCTTCTAAATTAAAATTGGACAACATGAAACTTTATACAATGTTACAAGATGTGGACATTGATGAAGTTAGTAATTCCTTTAATATTTCATTCAAAAATAAACTACAATATAAATTGTTAGTGATTTTTTATTTGTTTGTTTTTCAAGAATCAATCGAAGAAAGTGGACTTGTTGATACAAGCACTAGTTATAGTTAAATATTTATTTTTTAAAATATTTTTGTAAAATACCCACGGGTACTCGTGGATACCCGAGGATATGAAAAAAATAGGCGGGTACCCGCATAACGGATACTCGACGGATATGGGTACGGGACGAATATTAATCCAACAGGTAGGGTACGGGAGAGCTACTACCCGTACTCTACCCGCCCTGTTGACATCCCTACCGCCAAGTGATGCGAGCAAAGATGGCTCGATTTTTGGGTTTTCTGGGTTCTGGGCTATTTTTGATCGGTGGAAAGGGTGGTTTAATCATAAATTGATTAAAAGGAGAGGATTAATTGTGAAAGTACAATGTGGTGCGAGGGAATTAAGTGAAAAGGGTTATGTATGAATATTAGGGTTGGCATATTGGGGGTTTTTGATGAATGGAGTATAATTATTATTGCTTTGCACTGGAATTATTGTTGGATATAGTTAAAGTTGAGTACGTGCACCATTGTCATCATGTTCACGTGTGAAATGACGAAGATAGGCAGATGATTGCATTGGGAAACTCTTGGAAGGGGCTTTGCAGGTGCTCAAAATTCTGGAACCTTTCCAAAATTGTGTGTTTATGAGGTGCAATGAGGAATTAGGTTCTGTTTTAGTCCAGAATAGAACAGGAAAAATGGATTTGGTGATAACTAATGCATGAATTAAGGTAATAATAAAACTAACTAATGCATGAATTAAGGTCTTGGAATTTAACTTAGGATTTGATTGGGTTTGAAGACAAAGGGATGCAAGGAAGGTATAGAAGAGGTTAGTTGAATCAAAATTGGGAAATAAATGTTGCACAACCTAACGTGGCATTAGTCATTCTGAGATGTTGCTTAAGTTAAAGTGGGATTAAAGGATTTGGGGCAATAGTCATAGTACATGATATGATACTAATAACTAAGAAATTGATACTTAGTAATTCAGATTTAATGGTTGTAATCGGCTTGGACTATATCTAATTAAACCTCTTGTGGTATCTTGGATTAGGTCATAGTTTATAACTAGGTTGTTGCGAGGTGAAGGCGAATTATGGGTTATAGTGCATGATTGGAGTACTCAACTTAGAGAGATAAGTTGAGGGGGAAAAGGTTGGAAAGTGGGAAAAGGTGTTGCAACATTTTAAACTAGTAATCTCGTTGTACTGGTGTAGCGTCTGGCGGTAAGGTAAGAATCATCAAGCGATAGCTACGAAATCAGAAGGGAACTTGGAACACGTGGCGCCTAGCGGCAAGGGTTGTCCTGCCAGGCGATACCTACAGGAACAGTGGCATCAGAGGCGCTTGGCACTTGGCAGCACGTGTCCCCCAGCAGGCGGTCTAAAAGCGTGTTTCGCTTGGCGGCTCAGGAACAACACCAGGCGATAATGCAGAGGCCAAGTTTGGGTTTTGCCTACTTTGGATGTGTGTGGTCTACAAGGCTTAGGGGATATCTCGAAGGTCGACTTGCTGGTGTTCCTTGAGCTGTGGCTCGAAACGTATCCCTTGAGTTGTGGCTCGGGATAGGGAGTAATCATGTGGCATTTCTTGAGTTGTGGCTTAGAATGACATCTCTCGAGTTATGGCTCAGGATGGCGGATGAACACGAGGAACTCTTGAGTTGTGGCTCAGGTTGGCGAGTGTGTGCGAGTTGTGGCTCATATGGATGGGTCCAGATAGATTGTCCTCCTCAATATGTGGCTAACGAGTTTGTTAGTCTTGGGACATTATAAATGATATTCGTATTGGGTGTGGTCCGTAGCATGGTTTCCTGCACATGTTCTGTGAGTTGTAGCTAGTAGGTGTGGTAGCAGGACATCTTAAGGTATTCATTAGAAGACGTAGAACACAGGTAACATGGTAGTGGCCATGTGTTATGGAATCAAAGGATGAACATTCCTTTGGTGTGTTCGTGTTGCTATAATTGTTTTATATTATGTGCATGGTTTAAATTGTTAGCTTACCCTATCTGTTTGTGTTTTGGCGATGATTGTGTACACGGTACACGGGAGCAGATGATGTTGCAAGTGGATTTGGTGAGGCATAGAACCGGAGTGTGGGTTATCATGGGAAATTTAAGGTTTATTTTATGAATTTTAAGGTTTCTCTTGTAATGAATTATATAAATTGGTTTTATTATGAGACAATATTTGATAATATATTCAATTTTATAATAATTGGTTCTGAGCTGCTTTTTATTATGAAATAAAGATTTTATATTTCCCGTGTTTTGAAAAATGAAGCTTAATAAATGAGGTTTTAATATTAATATTCTATTTTATTAATTAAATTTGTAATATTCGGATGGGGCCGAGTTCAACTACAAGAAGTGACTCATAAACCTTAACCCCTAACTAGAACAACCACAATAGTAGCCAAAACAAGTACAATCAAAGTTTGGTTAATATTATAGTTTAATATATCTTTCTATTGTTATTATCTTGTTATCTTATTATCTTATATCAAATATTAGCATATCTAAAGGGCCATTAAATCCTACACATACATGAGTACTTCATAATAAGAAAAATAACTCTTACTCAATACTAAATACTTCATACACTCATACAATCCATATTCTCTTATTAACTTAAGTATCAAAGAGTCTTTTGTAGATAGATCACCCCTTTGATTTCACTAAAAATTTGGTTCTTTTTCCGAATCGTCTTCTAGAGAGTCTTCATTCACCTCAGAAATTCTCACTTGTGCTCGATTAGAACAATATACATATGTATTTAATGGCTTTATATATGTCATTCAAGTTAAATTATTATATTTCTCATAATAGTAAAAATCTTAGGAAAAAAAATTGTAAGATAAGAAATAAAAATGTAATATTGTTTAATTTGCTTGAAATAAAATCCGGAACATATAAGAGGAGGACGATACTCATTATTCCAAATTTTATGATGTATATATATAATGAGAATTTATAATAATTAAATTATAAAATTTTTATTTTTATAATAATGGAATAAAGAGGAAAAGAAAAAAATTTATAAGAAAAATAAGATATTTTATTATATTTTCTCTTGTGTGTTTATTCTCTTTTTTTCTTTAATAGTAGAACATGAATTCTTATTTTTATTCATTTCTAACATGTTATATTCTATTTTGAAGAAAAAAAAGAAAGAAAAAAAAGGTAAGACAAATACGTACTATTTCCACTTATTTCTTATTTATTCTATTCTATTTTAAAGAAGAAAAAAAAATTGTAACTTTCTCTTATAGTTAACCGTAAATATTAACTTTATGATCTGTATATTTTAGTTATAAGAATTTGAATAGTTGTATATTACACTTTTTCAATTTTTTATTTTATAACTAATTTAAGCATTTTTCATTTTTTCTCAATATATTTTTTGTATGAAAATTATATTCAAAAACATAAAATAAAACCTTTTAACCAAATTTTAGTTATAATTAATAGTTATGTCTCATCGATTAGTAACAATAAGATTATATATAAATTTGAAATGATAATTTGAATTTTTGAAAATGATTGATGAAAATAAGGTAAGAGAGTCACATATTATATGGTGTAATAAATATATGAAATTTAGTGAGTGAAAGCAAAGGACTGGTACGTAGCATAATAGTCATTGGAGAATTTGACTTGTTGCCAGAATTATGGAAACAGGGTGCTAAAGTGTATTTCCAAAGTGCTATGGTTGGTGTACACGTTTCGATGTAAAGTCTAAGTGCTGCGAAAGATACTAGAACCCTCAACAAAACAAAAATTCACCACCACATAAATACAATCAAACACATCATTTTGAATTCTACACATGCTCCATAATGTTTTAATATTTTATAAATTTTGCATAAATTTATATTAGATTTAATAGGTCTTTTATCTTCATATTTAAGAAGTTTATTCGATTTGTGACAAACATTAAAGGACAATTTGGTAATGAGGTTGGAAGAAAAATGTGCAACATTGGTTGAGAGATATTGGAGTAGTCTTAGGAAGTGGGTAGTGGGTATTTAGAATTCTTAATTAACTTTCACTAAGCTTTTAGTTAATGATTACCTACTTATTATAATGTATTATAAGAGGGAAAAGCTATAAGAGGTAAATTAAAATATAGTATCTTTGTAATGTGCAACCATATCCTTAGTTTCACAAGAGTCAAAATCAAATTATTCAAGTTAGTGGAGTCTAGTAACTAGTAATTAATCTTTAATTGTGAGGTTCACAAATTGAAAAACTTTCATTCAATAAGATTAAGTTTCACTTGGGAATTCCTCTAGAAAATTGTGTTTCTTCAATGAGGAACGACAACACTCTTTGCAACCTTACCTAACACATATCAAAGCTAAGTCACCCAATTACTAAATTTAATTAAGAGAAAGCCATTTCAAATATTTTAAGATTATATATATATATTTACTAATGAATTAAAAGGATTAAATTTACTTAGCTATATAAGCTTAGGTTTATTCATTATCTATTTATTTAAAAAAAAAAAAATTATGTTATTAGATGGACTAGTTCGTCGAGTAATTATATAATCGACTAATGTTTTAGTAACCATTTTATGTATTTATTCATCATATTGAAGGGTTCAATTGCATTACTGAAGAAGATAATATTATGCTCTTATAATCTTCTCTTTTTCCATCTTCTTTCTAACTCTAAATAATCTTGTGTTCATTTACCTTTTCTTCTTTGCTAAAACGTTATCATTATTCTTATAGCAAACAAACTTGTTGTTGCGATGCTATGAAACAATCCTTTGATGGATAGAAATATAAGAATTGGAAAAATGTTTGATCAACACTCAAAATATTCATCTACAAGTATAAAAAAAGTGAAATATTTAGACGAGATGTAATATAGAAATTAAAAACAAAAAGAAATGTTAAATAAATCTATTTAAAAAGTAAATGAATGCTATAATTACTGATTTAGTCTCCTAATTTTTGCTTTGGTTCAATTTAGTCCCCTTATCATTGGTTGGTTTCAATTTAATCCTTCAATTAGTTAAAATGGTTTAATTTGGTCCTATATTTTAAGTTGGAGTTAACACAGTATCCATACAGGACACGTGTCAAGCCGTGAAATTTTATTTTATTTTGAATTTTTTAACTTTTTTAATTTCTTAATTTTTTAATTTTTTAATTTTTTTTTGCTAAAAATTTATAAGCTGTCATTTGTCAAATAATCGTTGTGTTACATGGTAGTTTACCATCGTGACACGTGGTAGTGATAATAGTTGTTTTCAATTTAGTCTTCTATTTAAATTTTTGGTTCAATTTAGTACTCCTATTTTTTAAAATGATTCAATTTTGTGCTTTTCAATTTGAGACCAGATTAGAAAATAAGCTTAATTATAACTTATATATACATGTTAAACTAATTTTTTGAATTTATACATCAAATCATTACACCTAATATTCAAATTATTTTACTTTTTACAAGTGTAAAAAATTTCAATTGTAAAAAATTACAAATGTAAAAAGTATATTATCATCTCTAAGTTCCTGTAAGAGATTATAAAATGCCAAACCACAATGAAATACTAATGTATCAATCTTGCACTTCTCAACTAGTTGTTGTCTTCTACACTCATTACAAATTTGGAATCCAATGATTGTGTTCCTATTTATTTTATTTTATTTTTTCATTTTCTTTGTCTTCCACACTTTTTTTTTTTCTTCTACTCTCCACCTATCTTTCACTAATTACATCATCTTGAAGGGCATTGAGCAAAGGGATGAAAATTTGTAATTTTGTGATGAAAGGATTAAAAGTTTCAAAACAGGTCCAATTGTTAGATATATAACTTATTATGTCGTGTTTTTATCATAATTAATTCAAGTGTAAATTTTATAGTCAACTTTTTTTTATCAGCAAAGAATGAATTAAAATTAAAAAAAAAAGCACTTAAGGGGTGCTTTAACCCTTATACAAAAAGTTGTCATGTATACATTGATGCACTAGTTTGGCATCATATCACTAGCTAAACACATATCTACCAAACCTCAAAAAATGACAATGGAAAACTACTTGATATGAAATTCTAAGTTGTTTCCTCACACAACCCAGAAGCGCATATTTATTGCCATCCAAGCTCCTTTATACAATAGCCATATTTAGAGCATTTCAAATATATGCAATGTACTGCAATAATGGCTAAAACACCAAAATAGTGGTCAGGACTAAAGTATTTTTATCTTTGTTGTTGTACCTACAATCGTTCCTTTGCTATACTTCCTCTACATATTCCATTTCATCTTTAAGAAACAACTTCTAACATAGTGCAGAATGTGCAATTTTTAGCCAAGATAACTATTATATTCTCATACAAACATCCCTCTCCCTCATCAGTTCAAAGGCACAAATTTGTCTTTCATTTGATCCCGCAATTGGACTTCAACCAACTGGTGCTATTGACTTTGCAATACCATGTTTCCTTCCTCTATAATTCCTGTATTTGTTCACCTGGCACACTTGAACACACAACAGTTACCATATTAAAGAGATTTTAATCAAGTATACTTAGATAAGCACCAATCACTATATAAGAATTTTACACTTGGAATTTTATGTTTCATCCAAACCCAGGCCATGACTTGGGCAAGAGCAAAAACCACAGTAGGATCTACTTTACTTTGTTTGAATATTACCTCATTCCTGTGTTTCCAAATCTCCCTTATAATTGCTAACCACATTCCATGCCATACTATATTTTGCCTCTTATTCAGGTTAAGAAGAAAGAAGTGTTGAAAGTTAATCGTCGCCTTAACGTGAGATACTGTGCTTAATCCCAACCACTTATAACACATATTCCATATCTTTTGGGCTACTCTACATGAAAAGAATAAGTGCTTTACGGTCTCCTCGCATTCCAAACAAAACTCGCATAGGCTTTGTTGTAAGAGTATCCCCTTCACTATTAATTTTGCCTTTGTTGGGAGCTTATCCAAAAGCATCCTCCAACCTAGTAATTGTGCCTTCGGGGTAACCCTTGTTTTCCACAATGTTCAAACACTTTATTCAGTCCCTCTTCAAAAGGTTCCTTGCAACTTCTTATAAGCAGATCTAATCGTAAAAACACCTTCCCCATCTTCCTTCCACTTCCAAATATTTGTTTCCCCTTAGATAGGCTTCGACCATTTAATAGTTGAAGCAGTTATTCCTCAAGAGCTATCTCCCACACAAGTCTTTGCCTCCTCCAAGTTGGGACCCAAACCTAAATATCTGTTTCCCAATGTCCAACCTCCTCTAAAACTTTCCTTTACATTCTGATATCAAGTACAACCTAGGAAACTTGCAGCACAGTGGTTCTTCCCCTATCAACTTGTCTTCCCAAAATTTTACTATTTTCCCATCTCCTACCACCCATTCTATGCAATTATCAAACCATTTCCCAGCCTCAGTAGTCCCACACACCCTGTGAATGTCTTTCCACCACCTTGAAGCAATATATTAGATTCATTGAGCATCCTCCATGATTCGTATTTTGAATCCAGAATCTGTTTCGATACACCTTGATCATCCATTTCCATTCTCCACTTCCATTTGGCTAGAAGCGTTGTATTAAATTTGCCAATGTCTCTTATTGCTAATCCCCCAGCCTCTTTTGGCCTACAAATACTTCCCCATCTTACCCATGCTATTTTCTTTACTTCATATCCCCATCCCCAAAGGAAGTTTCTTTGTAAACTACAAAGCTCCTTGATCACACTTCTTGGAATTTTGAAAAAGGACAAGTAATATAAGGGAAGAGCAAAGATTACTGATTTTATAAGGCACACCCGTCCAACCATTGATATTAATTTGCCTTTTCAAGTAATGAGCCTACTTTTAACTTTATCAACCATAGGTTGCCAAAATTGCTTATTCCTTGGATTTCCTTCTATTGGCATACCAAGATACACAAATGGGATTTTCATATGTTTACAGTTCTGTTAATAATGTTGCATCCATGCCAAACCCTCCTATTTTTGTTTTGGAGAAATTTACTCTTAGTCTTGATGCTAGGTCAAAGCTTCTTAATATAACTTTTATGACCCATGCATTGTCTACTTCTGGATCGCACATGAAAAGAGTATCATTTACAAATTGTAACAGTCCCACCATAGTCCCTTTGGATCCCACTTGCACCCCACGGTATATATCTTTCTTAATAGCTTGTCTTACCATCCTTGATAAGCCCTCAACTACAATATTGAATAAAAAAGGTGCCATAGGATCTCCCTGTCTAAGCCCCTTTGTTGGGTAAAACTCTTTTGTAGGACTACCATTAACCAATACCGACATTGAGGATGATTCCAAGCATTCTTTTATCCACTCTATCCATTTAGTACAAAACTCCAGTCTAGCCATCATGTATTAAAGGAAATCCCAGCTTACTAAATCATATGTTTTTTCATAGTGGACCTTAACTATTGCTAGCCTTTTCGTCTTGATTCTATATTCTTCCACAACCTCATTAGCTACCATAATGCTATCCAAGAGTCCTCTTTCTTTAATGAAAGCTGATTGAAAATAATCTATTATCTTAGGTGGCACACTCTTAAGTCTATTTGCCAGGATCTTAGAAATAATCTTATACATGCATCCAACAAGTGATATAGGTCTATAGTCCTCCACCCCTAAAGGGTTCTGTTTTTTTGGAACTAGTGCTATGAATGAAGCATTACACCCTTTTGGAATTTTCTTTTCTCTCTGAAACCATCTTACTGCTTCACAAACGTCAGCCTTAAATTTAACCAAATTATGTTTTATAAATGAGAAGTTGAAACCATCCGGACTCCTTTCACACTCATTTATCGCCTCTTATACTTCATAATCACCTATATCCTTCGTTAAAAGCCTATTGTCATTCTCTATGATACTTGGGAACACAATGTTTTGGAATTTAATGTTTAGGTGCTTTGATGCTGAGAATCGTTTTTCAAAGATATTCCTTACCTCCTCTCGAAACTTTATTGGATCTTCACACCGCCCACCATTCATATCCACCCCTTTTAACTCATTCATGCTTCTTCTCCATCTTATTCTAGAATGAAAATATTTAGAATTTTTGTCCCCTTGTTCAAGCCATTTGACCCTTGCCTTTTGATTTAAGATAGAGCTTTCCTTCTCTAAAAGCAGTTTTAACTCGCTAAGGAGGTGCAAACGCCTTGATTTTTCCTCTTCTCCTAGGCTGCTTTGGCCATCCTTCTGATCAAGGGTTTCTATTTCCTCACTTAGGCTTTGTTTCTTAAATCCAATTATGTCAAAAACCTCCTTATTCCATAACTTTAAGTCATATTTAAGCTTTTGTAGCTTCTCTTTTAATCTTGTCATTGGGTTTCCTGTCCCAGAATATGATTCCTTAGACTTTTTTACTATCTGCTTTAATGATGGGTTCGACAACCAGATATCTAAAGTTTTAAATGGCTTGGGTCCCCAATCAATTATGACTGATTTGAGCAATAATGCCCTATGATCGAATACTTGCCTATCCATGACATATTGTTTGCAATCTGCCAATATTCTAACCACTCAGAGGATATTAAGATTTTGTCAATTCTGCTCTTGGCCGTTTCGTTATCCATATACCATGTATATTTACCTCCAATTAAAGGAACATCTAAAAACTCTGTCGTTTCAATGAAATTATTAAATCCTTCCACTTCTCTAGTTGTGCTTCATTTATAATTTTGGCCTCTTCTTTCATTAATTCTCCCACAACATTGAAATCTCCCAACATACACCATTGTTTGCATTCTTCTCTCAACTTTATACTAGCTAATTCCTCCCACAAGTTTAATTTTTCGTTAAGTACACAAGACGAATACACATTGAATGTAGATACCAGGATTGAATTAGCATTAACATTGGTATAGAACTGACCAATCACACCTATGTACATGTTTCCAACTACTTGCTTTTCACACTTGTTTTTTTCCTTATTCCATATTGTTAGAACTCCCCCAGATTTTCTCGTTGCTTGTTTGTTCACCCAATTTATGTTATTATGTCCCCACAAATTGTAGCAATTGGAATCTTGTAGATATTGTAGCTTTGTCTCTTGGATGCATATCATATATACTGCCTCCTTTCTTATAATTCATTTCAAGTAGTTCCATTTGCAACCCCCACCTAAGCCTCTTATGTCAATACTAATTATTTTCATGTGCAACTTTTTGTTCCTCTACACTCGTTCTCCCCTGCTTCCTATCTCTATCTTCCATATTTTCTAACTCTTTGATCATTTCTTCCTCTTCACCAGAGAATGTAACCCCTAATTCTTTTGCTATATTCCACAATCTAACACATTCATACTTGCCCGGGATACAATTATTCAGCCAAAACAGTCTATTTCAGTTAATTATATTATCATCAGATAAAGAGTTACATATGGAGTGACCTACTGACCTGAGAAGCTTCCTCTTCCTTGTCTTTCGGCATCCTATAGGGTTCCCTTTCAGAGAGTCTTTCACTATGAGATTACATAAGCGATTATGATTTTATTTTTTATCTTTTACAATAATATTAAAAATATAATATCTATTTGACTTTCTAATATATTTATATTTTTTTTCTTGTTTAAACCATTTAATTCCTTATTTATTTTTCCCTTTTTTTATTTATTCATTCTAACTTGAAATTAATTTTTTCCTCCAATTCAATCACATGTTAAATGGTTCATCATTGATGTTATTATTATAATTATTACTTTTTTCACCATATTATTTTTACATCACTATGCATTATAACAAAATAACGAATTGATGACTTCAAACAATGAAGATTCTCCTATAACTATGATATTTCTTAATATTTCTTCAACTATACAACGACGAATGATTTTAAATTGTTATTGTATTCATTCTACAACAATTGTTTCATATAAACAATCGTTATTAGAGAGTGAATATGACGGCGAATTAAAATCAATTGTCGATTGTCCATGTGTAATAATGGTTTGGAACATATTTATATTTTTGTGCTGTTCTCCTTCCTTGAACATTTGTTCATCTTTACCATTGTTGCTTGTTCTTAATGCCATATACTCACCATTGTTGTTTCTGATCATTTGCGCTCGCTATTATTGCCTCCGGTTGTTCATGGTCATCTCACTTCTTGGTCATTCGTGCTTAGCACGATAATTTGCAAGTTTAGTCACTGGCCTTAAGCTCCCTTTACTGCCACAATACTTCTCTCTATTGACATTGGTACACTACTCCTTGCTTTTTTATGGCATTGTTGTTGTTGCCATCACTTGTCCATTACAACCAACACAACCTCTACTTCAAAATCTAAGACGATCTTTCTTGCTCTTAATATTTTATATACTTAATTTATTATATTATTTTTTGTTAAATGATATATTTTTTATTTGGATTTTTACACGATTAAGTTGATTTTAGTTACTTATGCAACAAATGCCATTATTGTTTAATTGAGAAACTATCATAAGTTATTTAATTCATAATCATTGTCATATGTCCATCTATGATGACAAGATTAAAAATAATCACTGTCTTAGAAATATGCATGATGTTGACTTTGCACAAAATAATTGTCATAAGTAATACAAACGACAATGATTTTAGTCATTGTTGAAAAACAATGACTTTATCAACAACAATTATTGTACTAAGAATCATCGTTAAAAACACATTTTCTAATAGTGATATAATCGTAGTCATTATCATTTTTTACATGTCACTTATCTTTATCACAAACATTTTCACTAATATGATAGATATGATAGTTGTAACCAATATCATTTTAGTCACCACCATTTCTATAATTGTTATAATTATAAATTACGATAATAATAACAACAATAATAAATAATCAATCAATTAATATCATTTTTATTTTATAACTGAATTGTATGAAAGAAAGTCAACACAACTAAACTCAAAAAAATATAATTGATTTGAGTTTCATAATTCAATTCAAATATATATATATATATATATATATATATATATATATATATATATATATATATATAAACCTTGGTAATGAAAATGACCATTTAATATTGTGCATGATTTTCTAAGGAATAATCTTGTCACTAATGTAAAGCCCAATTATTTCTGTCCCTTTTATTTTAAGGGTTGCCCCAATCTTATGAGCCTAAGGGCTAGCCCAAAGAAGAAAGATCAGACCTAATATTCCATAACTCTAAACTTTGTGCTCACTTTCGTAAAATAGAACCCTCACATCCTTAGAGCTGATGTCGTCTTCCTCTGCTAGGGTTTTGGATCCCGTTCGTTCCAAAGTGCATACAACTCTCTTCTCTCCATGTAAGTTGATCTCAACCCATGTTTTTCTTCCTTCAACCTACTCTTCGTAGTCCAGCTAGGGTTCGTACTGATAAACCTGTTTAAATCTGTTCTGCTTCACTTTTACAGTGTTGTAATCTCTCTCTAGAGTCGTGGTGTTCCGTTGTTCGGTGTCGAGATCTTATTCTAGCTCATTCCATGTAAGGGAAGCTAGAGATCTTTGTTTAAGTATGTTTCTTGCACATTTGCCACTATTTTTATGATTTGTACGATTGTGGTGCTATTGTGAAATATTGAATGGATGTGTACTGCTGTTTGGGGTATATTTGAATGGTTATTGCAGGATGAACAGTGGCGAGACCCAACGTTCTCGCCCAAGCGACCCGGTCTCGCCTAGGCGAGACTTGCAGAAACAGGCCCAAACTCGCACTCGAGCTCGCGCTCAAGCGGAAAGCTTTCGTTTGAGCAAGACACCATCTCACTTAGGCGAGAGAGGCTCGCCTAAGCGAGGACGCGTGGGGGCTTGAGGCATGTTGCTGCATGTGTAGGTCAGGCGAGGAACCTCATTTTTGGGCGAGGGGTATTCTCGCCCAGGCGAGTAGCGGCTCGCTTAAGCGAGAATCCGTGAGTCTCGCAGGGTTCCCTATTGACAGTCTTGCCTAAACGAGACCCTGTGGCTTGGGCGAGACTGGCATGGGACTTCACTACATAACTATTCCTTCTATGTTTTTGGGCTATTAAGTGTGTGCTTAGCTTGGTATGTTCTATCTTGAGTATGAACTCTATGAATGTGCTTATGAGATTGGTTTGTATGGACTGAAAGGTTGAGTCAACATGAGTTTGGCATGAACTGAGTATGAGGTAGTTGGTAATTAAAGTGGCATGGTATTGGCATGAGATGAAGTTCCACAACTATGGTTTGAGAATAATGGGTTGGTATGGATTCACCGGGAAAAATGTAAGAGGTGGATTATAAAGAGCTGGTATGTGATATATATATATATATATATATATATATATATATATATATATATATGTATGTTATTTCTCTCCTGATTGATTGAGTATGATTGGTCCGTGTTAGTGCGTAATTCCTTGAGGTCTCTAGGTGGGATTTTCAGGGTCGTGCTTAAGTGGTCGGGACGTAATTCTATGGCCCCTGTTAGTGGGTGTTCATGGTGGTTCCCCATCTATATAACTTGGTAAGGATTCAAGGTAAGGTTGCATCCTGACATTCTAAGGAGTCAGTTAGTCTCACTCAGAGCGGACTGACTCTTGTGGTGAGAGTAGTAAGAGGCCTGAAACTCATTAAGGGCTAACCTTGTGGGGGGGGGGGGGGATTGGAAACATTATAACACTTGTAACACATAGCTCGGGGGTGAGCAGAGGTATCCACCTCAAGCGCAAGCATTCGCTAAATCTGACTAGGTTATATGTATCCGGATGAGTCGAGTCAGAGTCTAGTGTATTGATTGAGGAGTCATAATATGTTTGGATGATACATATTGTTTGGACTGTGTAATGGCATGTGAGTGCTTGATGAATTGTATCTACTATAGCTTACCCTGTTTGTTTGCTTGGCTATCTTGTATGTGGTTCTTCTCCTTTTGCGATGATCATTAATTTATTGATATGAGCAGATGCGAGAGGTTCTTGCGGTCAACAGGGGACTGGTGACTCCGCTACTTAGCCATCTGGCTGGATTTTTCTACTTTGGGCTTTCTTTTAGGGCTACATGGAAACTCTAAGACTGCGCTACTATACTATTTTAGTGTGACACTTCCTTTAATTACGATTATTAATTAAATGGGGTGTTACAACTAATATTAATAATTTACATTTCTAATTTTAAACGTCGTTGTGTATATAAGAGATTGAGTTATTTTAAAAGTATAGTAAACATTCGCTTAAGTCCCCATTTTGATCTTGAGAGTTTGATGCAGACTTAATTAGGATGTGGACTTGTCAAATTTTAAGAGTCATATTACAATATAGAATAATAGGTCATATAATTACAATCTAAAATATTATGAGTGTTGAGAATTTGCAGGGATTCTAAAAGTATGATAAATATAAGATATATGATAGATATGGAAGATATGTTATAGGACAAACTTGTTATTTTATGTTATTCACATACTATATATAACAAAATTTAATAGAACATAAATTCAAATGACTTTACATAAGTTTTTGTGAAAATAAACACACACAATTATTTATTGATCCCAAAATTTTTCCTTTCTAAATGCAGATTTAAACGGGATGCGAACTTAAATAAATACGGACTTAAGTGAATGTTTACTCTAACTCTAATGAGTGCGGACTTAATATATATATATATATATATATATATATATATATATATATATATATAAAATAATATAATATAATATAATATAAAGGTAACTTCTATAGCATGGCAAAAGAAAATTAAGTGTAGGATTGAAAACAAAACTTATCTTAATCGGTTGGTAAAGAAAAGTTAAAAGGTAAAAGGTAAAGTTGTTTGTACAAGATATTTCAATATAAAAGAAATGACCACAACAATTAAATTTGTTGGTCACATGTGAGTTTTTATGTCAATATGCATATGAATTCTAGATATTATGATTATGCCATAAACTAGGTGTTGAAATGGTGTAGTACGGACCTTAAGCATATATACATAAAATATTTTTATATAATTAAGATTTTCCGATTAGATACTTCATCAATCAAGTAACAACCCTTCCTCCACTCAAAATTATTCTTTACTTTATTTTTTCCTCCACAAAGAAAGAGAAATTTATTATTCTATTGAAATTCACGTAAATTTAAAAGATATAATTTGTTTAACTTTTAAGAGGTTAATTTTAATATGAAAAATTCAAAAAAATAAAATAAAATAATATCAAGATGTTCTTTCATGTCATGTATTTATGGAGGTACAGTAAAAATCTGTGTTATTTATCGTTAGAATTTTGCATTAAAGTTTTGGGTGGAATTCCTTTTATTAGTAAGAGGTATAGGGTAAATAGAATTGAAAAGTTTTGTGGTTGATGAGCATGTGAAAGAGATGTAACACCATACTTTTGTGCAATGACAATGAGTTATAGAATAGGTTACGGAAATCACTAAGTTTAACTTGTAATCCCAAAATTTTCTATTAGGTGGCAAACAAACCCTTAATGCTAGAGGACCTAGACTGTTATTTAATGGTGATTGGGTATAACCACAGTGCTAATTACGCCAAGTTACCCAATAATGACACCTTTGATGATGGGAGCATAATAATTAAGAAAAATAAAAATAAGAGGAAACAAAATTATAAAGTATGGTTAATGCTAATAGTACCATTAAAGCAAGATAATGTAGGGAAGGAAGAAAAAGAAGGCTAAAGCACTTTCATTGGTCCCATTCCATGTCTCCTCACTAGCCCCCTTTGATGTGATCCTCCAAAAAAAATTTGTCATTTTCTTCCACTCCTATTCTCTTGTCTTCTCCCTTCCAAAACCAAAACCTTCCCTTTCTTCGTTAGCTTCACAAAACCAGATACTAAATGAATTACCATCACCACTGACTCAGATATGTCCACCAAAGGAAAAGACATAGCAGAAGGATCGTCAAGATCTTCTTCTACTTCTTCTGCTACTGCTGCTGATATTACTGATCGGCATCAGCAACATCAGCAGCAGTTACAACAGCAACAACAACATCCTCTGAGTAGGTATGAATCTCAGAAGAGGAGGGATTGGAACACTTTTGGGCAGTACTTGAGGAACCAAAGGCCTCCTGTGGCACTTTCACAGTGCAATTCCAACCAAGTTCTTGATTTTCTAAGGTACTTGGATCAGTTTGGGAAGACTAAAGTGCATGCTCAAGGGTGTCTCTTCTTTGGTCAAGTTGAGCCACCTGGTCCTTGCACTTGCCCTCTAAAACAAGCTTGGGGGAGCCTTGATGCTCTCATTGGAAGACTGAGAGCTGCATATGAAGAAAATGGAGGCTTACCAGAGACTAATCCATTCGCTAGTGGTGCCATAAGAGTTTACCTTCGTGAGGTTCGTGACTCTCAAGCTAAGGCCAGAGGAATCCCTTATAAGAAGAAAAAGAAGAAGAGGAATCTCATCAAGCCCAACGGAGACACCTCAAACTTACCTTTGCAGCAGTAAAATTTTTGTTGTTGTTCTTCTTCTTCTGCTTAATAATGGTAAATTAGTTTTTCCTCTCTCACTGCTATAGATTTTGCTGCTATTTTCAGAGGTTGACACGGAAAAGACTTGGTGCTGTTTGAATCATTGCCGTTATATTATGAGCATATATAATTGAAAAATTAACAAGATCATTAATTTGGACAATAACTTGTTTAGGTGAGTGCTTGCAGATGGTTGAATTTTCTTTACTACAAAAGGAAATCGCATCAAACACATAAAAGGGGTCCTTTGAAGGTGTTATAGGGTCAATTTTTATCTCACCTATAATAATAATGCATCTTATTATACTTCATTCATATAGCAAACCCTAGTGATCCATGGGTTTTCTTAACCCTAAACATCATATGTAAATTTTTATAAATGACATAATAACAGTGCTTAATTATTCACTTTACCTTCATTTTTATTTTGGTTTATTTTCACACTATATTTGATTTAATGAGCATTTTATAGGGCCTATGGTGTACTCTCACATCCATAATTCTCTATTTGTCCTTTCTCACATGCAAGATTGTGGTTTTTCAATTTCATAACATTTCTATGGTGCTTATTATATAAATGTACATGTTTGCTTTTCCATACAATCTTACTTCTTTTGAATTCCCACTATCTTCCAGAAATGGGATAACCCCTTTGATAATACAGCACATAAGAGTTAAGTAATATTTATGGATAAGAGATAGGATTGTTGATAACAATATTTTTCTTTTTTGAAAAAAAAAAGAGAGGATTCAATTCAAAATTTGATGAGCTTGAATTAGAGGTTGTTTGGAGAGTTTCTTGTGGTATTGTGCTTTAATATATATTATACTAGTTTGTATAAAACTTTGTCTTATATGCTAATAATTTTTGTTTTTTTCTCTTCTTATTAATTACTATTAAACATGTATATGCAATTCCTTTTTTGTTTGGTGCTGCAATATGTATATCTGACCTCCGTACATGAATTACACTGTTCTCTTCCCCACTACCAAACACTGTGCATGCAAAGGCATCATCATGACCATACAATATCTTCAATTCGTGCAATATTTTTTTGTTTATAAATCCTAGTTTATAATTAGGACTAATTGTATATAATATGTTAAAAATATATACTTACTTGAATTGTTGGCATTAATCTTGAAAATGCATCTGATTTTTCATGTTGTTCTTGGATTGTTTCAGGTCTCCCAAAATGATTTGAAAGTCCTGAGTCTGTTTCTATAGGCCTTGTATATGTGTTACAAAACCTTAGCTGCAGTGCTGCAAATTGACTCTATCGATGTCCTTGGGTCAAGTTAAACCTTTCTCTGTGTGTTTTGTTATTTGAATGAGAATTTAGACTGAAGTTCATGAAGAGTTAATATTGGGTAAGTCCTTGTATATTCACCCTTATGCCTCAGTAACATATATCAAGCATAGTGGGGTGAAAATAACTTCGAATTTTCTTCCAAGCAGTGTGTATGATGCATGGTATCTTCAGTTTTCATTGAAATATTTTTGCTTTGTTGCTTCTGATATTCTGGTGTATGATTATTATGCTTCATCTACACTATACAATTGCTCATACCATTGTATCACCTTCACAAAATCAACTTACCACGTCAATGATTTTCTTGTTTGACATATAAGAATCATATGTAAAAAATGCGTGTTAATACTTTTATAATTAAGTGATCAAAGTTTATGTCTTATCAATAGGCATGAGACGTAAAATAAAGCTTTTACGTCTAACACTTACATGTCAGACATAATCTTATGTGTGACGTTTATAAGTCAGACGTAAATTTATATCTGACTTGTGGATCACAAATTAGTCTATGTAGAACTATGCATACATTACACCTTGCTATAGATAGCACATGCATAATACATAATTTCAGCATGCACACGCATAATACATAATACGTTTCTGTATATTTATGTATACATTCATTGACAAATTAGTGAGATAGATCTGCAAGGAGTTAGAAGTTGAAAGTTACTGAATTGGGTTAAAGAAGGAAATGTGATGTTGGAGTGAAACTTTTCCACAATCAGTGCAATATATGGTCACAAATAAGAAAGATGATGACCCACATGAGTGCATAATCCAAGTCAGTTAACACAAAAATCATCGGATACCTCTGCTGTCTCTTCAGTTTATAAATTAAACCAATTATATTTCACCTGATTTCTAATTTTCATGATTGAATCAACGGTTTAGACTCATCCTAGACTCATCTTTCAATTACTGACAAAGGGACAAGGATTTGATACTAAACCTCGTCATTTGAAGAATGGAGCTATATTGGTTACTTTTTTTTTTCTCTTGTGGGGAGGGTGTTTTCGATCATTTGATAAGAAGCTGTCACTTCTGTCTAAAACTTGTGACTCTAGTTTCTCCTCATATCTCTTCAGACAAATTCATGAAAATTTTTGCCAAAGAAGGAAACAATCAATCAATTACATGCTTTTAGGAGCAGTTAGGATGAATCCTTTGACTTTTACGAGAAAATGTGTCCACTGAGGATCATTCTGAGCTCTTAAGGATGAACTTATATTAAGCAATATGGGGACACATGTCTCAACTTAATTTCAATTCTTTTATAATTATCATAGTATTGCCATTCATGTTTAATTGTCGTTATTAATCTAAAGTTTTTTCTTTTTTCTGATGTGAAGTAAGACATTATTATATCTTGTGCGTAATTACATATCTATTTTCCTTCCTTCTTCTGATTTTAGTCTGTTTTATTCTTATCTCTCTCTACTTAACTTTACTATAGCATTACTTATTGCATTTCCGAATCTCTCTACTTTTCATGAAGAAAGAATGGGATAAGTAATTAATGATCGATGATGTGATACTAGTAAGAAGAGACAAGAAAAAATGAAAAGTGTTCATGGAGTGTGCATTTAGGGTTGTACAAGAATTACTTCCACTCTTTTTTTTGTTGTTGGATTTTTTTTGCTAGAATAAATTAGGGAGATTGATCATGTCACTTCCAACATCAAATCTTAAAACTTAGATACTTTCATGTCTTTTGTTTTTCTAATATACTACTTTAACTTTCTTATTTTTAATTAATACGAGATTTTCCACTCATATTTGAATTTCTAAGGATCTCTTCCAAAATTTGAGTTGGACTTCATCACTAATTAAGATAAGTAATACTATTTTGATAACATTATTGAAATCTTTTTATTAGAATAAATAGAAAGATAAATCATCTTTGAAATATGAGATGTCTATATAAAAGACATAATATCAATTCTAACATAAAATTTTAAGACTTAAATGTTTGTAGATCTTGTTTTTTTATATATTACTCAACTTTTTTATTTCTGTTCAATGTTAGAACTTTTAATTTAGTTTCTTAATAATTTTTGCTCTCTTTCTAGTACTCAAGTTCACTTCAAAATGGATAAAAATTTACATTTTCCCTATCTTAAATTATATTCCTTGAAATTTTTGGGTCAGTAATTGATATTAGCAAAAAACATTGGCTTACTGTATATATTGAAAACCAATATATACATCAGAACCATGTGTATAGCCTTGAAAAAATAAATATAAATATCTCCACAGGTTTTTTTTTTTCTCAGTGGCTTCATGATTTTGGATTGGAATAAAAGAAAATAGTTCTAAATGATTTATAAACTAAATGATGATTTATGGGCAGGGTTTTGATTGAATTATTAGTTTAAATAAAAATGATTGACAGGTTGAATTATTGCATTGAAATGACAATTAGGAGAGGTTGCATTGTATTGTTTGTGATAAGTTTGGTTTGTTATCTATTAATCATTAATTTGCCTTTGTGTGATTTCTTAAGCAACACAAGCCAAAATCAATTATAGACAATTTTATTCATAAATGACTTGATTTCTCGAGACTATATTGCTTATGAGAGATTTTTGGTTTCTAATTTTGTGGTTATAATTTAGATTTTCCTTTTCTTTTCTTTTTTTTATATACATTGGATAACAGGGCAAATGCATTGAAACAATTTGTTTATAGTAATTAGATTTTGTAGGTGAAACTTCTCAGTAAGTTAAACAGCCCATTACTTGTTACAGGTTAAATATATTTTTGGTCTTTCAAGTTTCAATGAATTTTGGAATTAGTTCCTCTTTGAAATTTTATACCAATTTAGTCATTTATCTTTATAAATGCGTGGATTTAGTCATTCTTACCAAATTTTGTTAAGTTTATTTAATATTTTAAACACGTTTTATGATAATATTTAAGTTAACATTGAAGCAAAAATGTGTCAAACAGTATAAACAATTCAAATACTATCATAAAATGCACTTGAAAAGTCAGATCAACTTAACACAATTTGATTAAAAGGACTAAATTCACGTATATTTAAAGATGAAGGACTAAATTGGTCAAAAATTTTAAAGAGGAACTAATTCCATATATCATTAAAACTTGAGGGACCAAAAACATATTTAATCCATTTTTAAAAATTTAGTTGTCGTTCTATAAGCATAATAATATTATATACTATGTAGTGCAATCACTAAACTAAAATCTGATAAAAATTTAAAACCTTTTTCGTGGGAAGTATTTTGATTTAGACACAGGAAATACTTACACATATGTTTATAGGTTTATTAATGGAACAGAATGATTAGTTCAGATAACTAGTTTTTGATGGTTCAAGTTGTCTTAGGTTGATGATTAAATGTATTCAAATTTCGAAATGGAAATTTATTAATTAAAACTTTGAGGAGATCTTCAATTTAATTTAGAAAATTAGAATATGCTTCGTTTATAATATATCTTGTGATGGTGCCCGCAACTATTTTTCACAAATTTAGCTTCTATTTAAGTGAAGTTGAAGATTTGCTTAAGACAAAAGAAAACACAGAGTTCAATAAAATTAAGAGAACTCATTTAAATCGAGATAATGATCATTTTAAGTAGTCAAATATTAGGGACACAAATGTTCCTTGTGCTAATCACATTAAAACTAAGTAGTGTCTTGAAGCTAGTCATTTAATCAAAATTTTTGTTTTTTATTACATAACATTCACATACATACTTCACATTTTAAGTAATTTAATTTTCTCTTCATAGTAATTTGCATACATAACTAAAAAGAAATATAATCAAACATACATCAACTTATTCTTACATAGCCTTCTCATTTGTTTAAGAACACAATCATTACAATTAAATCACAATACAAACACATAACAATGAATAAGATTGTGTTTTAAAATCTTACACACATGCATACCTAAAAATCATAAACATATATTTTCTCAATTTGTAAAATTCATCTCATTCATACACTCTTTTATATATATATATATATATATATATATATATATATATATATATATATATATATATATATATATATTTATACTTAAGTCATTCATTTAAGATATATCATGATCAAATGTTTAACTTTTATCCCATTAACTATCTTTTATGTTATCATTCATTGACATCGACAACAAAAACACTTGACTATACTATACCATGCATTGAATTAGATTAAGATATGTTACCTGTCATATTTTTTTATACAATAATTAAAATTACATAATAGGAACACATCCACTTGTGATGAGATGAATCCATATGACATACTAGATCACCTCTTTTTCACCTCGCACACCAGGTCGTAGGATCTCTTTTGTTTCTCACTACTTGATGCTTTTTTCTTTGAGTTTAATATTAGTAGAATATATTTAAAATATTTCTTTCAAGATCTTATATTTAATACATAACTTTCTCAACATAATATTCCCTCCCTAAAAGTAATTATGTCTACAACACATCACATTATCATATACATAATTATCATATCACTACAACAAAATCACTTTAGGCTACAACATAAAACCGTAGCCTAAAGCATAAAAATCATGGTCAAAACTTTAGGTTACGATTTTTCAGTCGTGACTAGGTGTGTGTGGCAGTAGATAATAAGCCACGATTTTTTATATGACCACATTTTTAAAACCGTGGATTAAAATCTTTGGAATGACCACGATTTTTAACTTGCTTTGGACCACATTTATGAAATTGTTGTTTTATACTATGGACTACACTAATCCATGCATTGCCTTTGGATTTAGGCCACACTTATTAAATTAGTTTTTATTTGAAAAAGGTTTTTTTTTAATTTTCTATAAATTGCTTATGCAATACTGGGAGATGAAATATTTGTAATATATGTCCTCAAATCACAACAATACATAGCAAAAGACCACACAACATTAAGTGGAAATAACACTTAAATGATCATAGACAAATTATATATAATTGAAAAATATATTTCAATATTATAAGAATTCAAAGTACATGACTAAAACAATTGTCATGAATTGGAAAAAGACTTATCAAAGCTAAAACTACAAAATCAAAAAACTACAGATGTAGAAGTGTTTCTTTACTACGTAATTGTAACTTCATTAATCTAAAAGATATTCTTCATTGTCTTCATCATCTTCATGCTCTTGAAGCTGCAAATAATATTAAAATATAGTGTCAAATGTTTTCAACATGTTATATACAAAAACATGTCACATTACCCTAGAGTACAATAAAATTTTAACTATTTTTCCTTACTTTAACATATCCATCAAGACTGCTTTTAACACAAGAAGCTCAAACCAACTAACAATCTAACTAAAGGTATCACTATGATCCTAAAGACTACAAGAGATTCATCCTTCTTCGTCAAACCCCAAGTACCTACTCCTTTGCACTGAAGCAACCACCACCACCACTAATTAAATTAGAGACTAATAGAGACTAATTTAGACATTAATCCCTTGGTAGCTGAAACCTTAATATTTAATGCTATAGGCCAATTTAAAGATTGTTATTTAATGATTTTCTTGTAGTTTTATTTCATATCAAAAGAATAGATGATAATATACATTACAAGAAAACTTTTAAATAAATCAATTTTAGTGACCACAAAATGTTAGTCACTATAATGACCAATTTATATGCCAATTTATAAAATAAAAAATTATTGGTTAGTACAATAGCCACTATTAAAAATAAAAAATTATAATTGGTCACTAATTAATTAGAGACTAATTTTAAAACTAATTCCTTTGGTAGCCAAAACCTGCTAATATTTACTGACAAATTTATAAACTAATTATTTTGGTAGTCAAAACCTTAGTATCTAAATTTTAGAGACCAATTTAGAAACTAATTACAATTTTTTATTCATAATAGTAACTATTTTAATAATCAATAATTTTTTTTTTGTAAATTGGTATTTAAATTGGTCACTATAGTCAATAAAAATTTTTAGCCACTTAAATTAGTTATTAATGAAGGATTTTTTTATAGTGATAGATTGTTCGTCTTAACCTCTTCCAATTGTATAAACTGGTCAATTTAACATGTCTCATATTTGTTATTTAAGTGTATTAAAAGTAAAATAAATGGGTGATATGAGTTCTCATGATTAATCTCCAAGGAATCTCATATCCTCTTAGCTGATTTCAGCCTACAAATCTTATCATATTTTTGTTTTTATAAAGCATAAGTTAGAATATACTTGGCTTTGTTGTTGAGTTACATCTAATTAAACTCAACTTGTGACTAATCTTCCATTAAGGATTTGTAACTCTTCGTTTTCCTTGATTATGTACAATAACCAATATTATGTAGACTTGTTGTGCATTTCCATTCCATCATTCCAGTATAAATAGGCCTGGTAATGGATGCTCCCTCGCGACCATCATCAATTGTGCCATATTTATTTAATTGCGTTTTAATTTCATTTTACAATTTTTCATGGATATCGTCTGATGATGAGTACTCAAATAATAGTTTTATATGACAAGTGATCAATTAGTGGCTTTTACATTTGATGGCAACACAATTCTGTGACTTAACAAATTTACTTTATGAAGAGTTTTAGACATGTATTCTCACCACAAATCTCCTTCTAAGTTAGTGAAAATAATAATAAAATGAAATGTAAAGAGATAAATAGAAAGATAAATACATAACATATCTTAATATCAGTTGATCTAACCACGCACACTTTCATCCAATTCTCAATCAACAAATTTAGTTTCATTAAGCAAACTAATGTTGTAATACATGAGTTTTTTTTTTTAGGATTGTAGCCACTCTTAGCTAACTCCTTAAGTACTCTTTCTACATGTCACTCCTAGATCAACCAAGTGTTCTTTCCAAAAGTTACTATTGACTCAACCAATTATTCTTTCAACTCCCAACCAGTGACGAATCTTGACCAATATTTTTTGGGAGTCAAAGTAATACACTCAAAATTTATATATTAATTACAGTCACTAATACAATAAAAATGAATACATAATTTAGTATAACTATAACTATAAAAGAAATCACACATATCTCAAGGATTGCCATTCATTCCTTTGGATTTTGGAACTCATCAATAATTGAATAAAAACTAAAATTTGCAGTTATATCTTTTTCAATGTAAACAATCATATTATCGCCAAGAAATTCATCTTCCTTTTTATTTCATAGTCTTGTTTTGATAATGTTCATTGTAGAAAATTATATTTCTATTGTAATTGTAGGAACATGAAGAGTTAAAATAAGATTAATTAAATGATCAATTAAGTAAAATGTCCTTAAATTTCCTATTCTGGCCAAAGGTTGACATAATTCAAGAATGATTGATAAAATCTTCAAATATGGATTATTAGGAATATCAACAATAATGTTGAAGTTGAAATTTTAAACTAATATTCTCTTACTCTGTAAAGTCTAAAGGATAAATGTTGCTCATAAGAGTGCATATACCCACAATGTTAAAAGCTTTATAAGTATCCTTAGGAACTAAAACATTTCTTAGAGTTCCAATGCTTGCTCACTAATCTTATCATTTAATTATTGCATTTGCTTATCCATTGTAACAAAAGTATATTCACCCTAAAATGACGTTCCACACTGACATAATCTTGTTGATGTCGAGAACTGGTTATGAAAAAACACATAATACATTATTTTTTTCTTCTATATTCATATAAAATGGATATATAAAAGGCTCATGAGATAAAAAATAATGATAACTATTAAAATAATATTTCACAATCAAGTGAGATAAGAGATGATTACCTTTTTTTCTTCAAGAATGGAAAAGAATAGATGAGAAATGAGAGCATAAATAATGAGTTTGTGTCTAACTTCCTTTTTTCCTTCAGAAACAAAAGAAAACATATTTGAATGAGAGATAAGTACAATATGTGAGAAACTCAAAAGACAATGGGAGAGAAAATAAAAAATATCTTGATAATTTTTTTTATTCTTTATTATATTTGATTTTATGTTTTATTATTTATTAACATTAAATGTTGTTTTGCCCTTTCAATAATCTGCCACTCCTTCCAACCACTTCTAGATGATCTCGTTCAAGTATTCTTTCTACAAGCCACTTCTAACTTAATCAAGTATTCTTTCACAAACCACTTCTAGCTTAACCAAATATTATTTGAATAACAACTAGTCATGGCTAAGATACAAAGGTTATATAATTTGTGATCCATAAATCACAAATATTTAGTAGGAGAAATATTATCTATTTATATATTCAAGGTTTAGGCTTTCTTTGCTAGTTTTTTAATTGGACAGGAACAATGTTCTCTTTTAAGCTTTTTATAAGCATAAAATATTGAGCAGTGTTAGCATTACACAACATAGTCCCTTAATGTCTTTATATAGGCTCTCAAGAAAGTTATTTTCGTAAATCAGTTTATGGAGTTGAGCAACTTACACTTTTCTAAATGTCCTTCTTACAACTAATTATCTTGATTGTGAAAGATGCATTAAATGCGCTCCTTGTAATATTAAATTCTCTTTTCTTCTTTTGTGCATTATCCCAATAATTGGATTTTATATATTCTTGGACAATGTGTTTTAGCTTGAATTTATCTAAAAATAAAGTCATATAAAGCAAATAGTCTTTCGAAGTTGACAAAGCTAGTGTTAAGGAGTTGTTGAAGAAAATTAAATTTAGGAATTTATCCAAGAGATCATTTGATTGGACTTGTACTTTGCATATTGTTCTCTTTGGCAAACTAAAGTAACAAACATTTCCTAAAACATAGAATAAACATTTATATGTTTTTGTGTAGTATGAGGTTAGCTTATGTACATATTGTCTAAACCCTAGACCTTAAACTAAGATTGCACATTATCATATCATTTGTCAAACAAAGAACTTGCGTTTTTCATTATCTATTTTGAACTATGTTGCTTAAATGTATGGATGTCTCGTCTATGTTGTTCATGCTTTATCAAATGTAGACAAAGACTACACAATATCATATATTTTGTTAGATTAAGCAGTTGCATCTTACATGACCTGGACTTAACTAGATGAAACATGACTATGTTTTATACTTAATTTTTTTCATCACTTAGTCAAAATAATAGTACATTAGCCTTTTGCTCTATCAAATTGGATGTATCGTCTTTAGGACGAACCAATTTAAAAATATCTAGAATAAATACTTATTTATCTTATTATTATTTTTAGCATGTTATTAAAGTACCTAAAGAAGGAGAGTTTTTTTAAACAAGATTTACAAAATTATTATGACAGTGTGTTTACAAACTTACAATTGCATCTATTTGTTGTGACTACTTTTGTAAGACGTTAATCTTGCAAAAATTCTAAAAAAACTTAAATACACAATTCATCTCCCTTCTTGTTTATTTTATACATTTTCACATGGTGCTTATTCTTATGTAGTTTATGTAATAACATCATGGATATGATATACTAAAGGAACACAAAAAAGCTTCAAGCTAGGATAAAATTTTTGTATTTTTGGTTTTGGGCTATTATTGGACCTTGTAATTGTTTCTTAATTTTTTATTGGGTTTATATTAAGCCTTATATTTTTTTTCTATAATTCTTTCAATCAGAGACATTTTAGAAAGTAGTTTATAAGAGGTTTGTAGATAGGACCTATTAGTGATTGGGCCCATGAGATAGTGTACATAGTATATAAGTCTTCTTTTATTCAAAATTAATCATTTCAAAATTTGCATCATTTTCATGAGTGATACTTTTCTCTAAGTTCATCATGAGAACTCTTATTTATTTCATCAATTTCTAATTCAAAGTGGCAAATATTCCTTGACTCATAATATTTCTCTTGATTGTGGTGTCAATTAAGGTAGATTGGAGTTTCTTCATCTCTAATTCCTTTCTGTTTTATCAATCTTTTAGTGGAAAATATTGGAAACAATCTTGCACAAGATTAGTGACTCATCATTTGGTATCATAGCTTATATTTGACATTTCTAAAAAATTATTTTAACAATGCAAATTTTATGCTAGTGCGACTAACAAATATTGTTAGTCTATTTCAACTTCTCAAATGTTGCTTTTGTTGTATGCTTTTAATCATAAGGATCAATTGCACATGCACTCCAAAATTAACATATTGAAGTACACAATGTTGAATTTGGAGTTGAATTTCATGCACAAACCGATAATTTGGTGAATTGAAAATGGTAAAAGAATTTTACTAAGAACAAAAGTCTGTGAATTCTCATTTCTAATTTCAATACAATATGTTTCTTTTGAATAGAAAAAGAAAAGAAATGTAATAAACTAGAATAGGCAATGTGGTTGATTTCTATAACCATATAACAAGTTCCTCATGTGGTGGCAGTGATACATGTTAAAGAATTATGATTTGATGAATCATGAAAAACCCCATCGTAAGCTGGATATGGGAAATGTCAAGCAACCCCAACTTAGCCAAGAGCACATAAAAAGGATTTGGTGAGAAGGGCTTAGTAAAGAAATCTAGTATCTGGTTTGTATGAAGAAATTGTAAGAGTCACATAAATCAAATTTGTGACTTCTCTCACACTAAATGAAATTTGTGTCATGGTGCTTGGTACATTCATGGAAGACTATATTTGTTGCGATATGAAAAGCACTTTATTTTTCACAACATAGTATTGGTGGTCTGGAACATTCCATTTGCAAATCTTGGAATAGATAATAATGCATTGTCATTCATAAGTAGCAAAAGATAAAACATGGTATTTTGCCTTTAATGAAAACTTAGGTATTGTACTTCACTTTTTGGTCCACTGGGAAATAAAAGATGAACCAAGGAATAAGCACCAGCTTGAGATGGATCTTCAAATGTCTATACAACCTTCCCAATCTACATCATAATAACAAAAAATTTGCAATGATGATGACCTTGGAAAAATTAACCTCTTCTTGGAGAAGTCATTAAATATCTAATGACTCTTTGGGCACCATAAGATAATAACAAGGTTATAAATCTTCATACCAACGTCCACCTGCATGCTTAAACTCGTGTAAGCTTTTGGTGAGCTTGCACACTTGATTAGAATGATACTTATATACACCTTGAGGAACTGATAATTAACATTATCATGTTTTTATTTTTGGATTTTATTTGATATTTTAGTTTTGTTTTTCAATAAAAGTGAAAAAGATAAATGTGTGGATTATATTGTGCAAATAAGTGAAAATCTCAAATATTTAGGAAGATTATCAACATAATAAATGGAATATTGAATAGTCAAATATTATCAATAGTATCAAATATCCACAAAGTTAGTTACTCAAATTACAAGTTAGAATATTTGAAGAATATCTCAAAGACATTGAGTTTCAAAAGATTAAACTATATATATATATATATATCAAAGATATTAAAAGATCAAGTACAAAGTTGCAAGCCCAGCCCACTTTGAAAAATCTATAAATAAGCGGCTTGACAAAGGTGAAAAACAACCCTCCTGGGAAATAAACACCCCTTTCAGGGAAAAGCCCTTTTGAGGAAGAGAGGGAAAATCCCATTGATATCTTTACACTTGAAGGTAGAAGGGCATTCTTAGTCTTCAATATGCTTAGGAGTAGCTAACTCCCTCATTCAATGGGGTTGGATGTGATGTATTCTTAATTCTCTATGAATTTCATAAATCAATGTAATTCTTGCTTTAACTGCATAAAATTATTGATTGCATGTTTTTGGGTTTCTAATCATTGGACATGATATTACAACCTAGACTAGAATAAACTACTAATTGATTGTGGATTTAGACATACAGTACATCATTGGTCATTCACAACATTAGAATTTTGATCATTAATGCGAACTCTTAATAAGGAAAGGTCTAAGACATCAGGGTTCTTATTAAAGTTTAGACTTGTCACAAAGACATTAGGGTTTGTTACCTAAGGTATGAATGCTAGAGTAGAAATTAGAGGAATATTGTTTGGTATTTTTTCTTTCAATGGAATCGTGAAACCCAATCCCTATGAAGCTTTTATCTCATATTTTTATATTATACATGTATTTTTCCTTTAACCCACAAACGGTTAGTTATTATCATCATTTATCAGTAACTAACCAATTAATTTAGACCACATTAGTCCTTGTGGGATACGATATATGGACTTGTCCATTATATTACTTGTGCAATTTGGTACACTTGCCAATTTCGTAATAGGAGTTACTCACATCTAATTGGTGTAAAAATAATCCTTTTAAAGAAGAAATAAAAATAAGAGTTTTCACAATTGTAATCTTAGCAATAGGGAAAAATGTTTCTAGATAATTAAGCCTGTCAACTTGCATATATCATTTTGTCACTAAGTGCTCTTTATAATGCTCAACAATGCCATTATCACGTCTCTTTATTTTGAATACTCATTTATTTCTAGTGGGGATTGTTGAAATAGGAAACTCGATCAAGACCCATGATTTTTTTAGCATCAATAGCCAATATTTCAGCATTCATAGTATTAATCCAATAAGGGAATTCAAAAGCCTCTTTAAAGATTTTGGGTTGATAATAAGGAAAAAGTAAAATAATGACTTGAAGGAGATATATGAAAAGGATAGGTGAATTTAAGAAAGAAAAAAGTATACTTGAAGAAGATTGATTTTTTTCACAAGTGGAAAGTTTCACAAATTTAATTAGCCAAGTATGATAGTGGACACCTGATCCTAGATGACTTTTTGAGTTCACACTCTCTTTGGGTAGTATAGTTATTTGGTAAAAAATGGTAGTTGGATTTAAGGGTGAATAAATAGAAGGCTGATGAGGTAGTTCATGGGGTGATGGTGCATTTCACTAACAAGTAAAGGAGTAGGATTATATGTGTGTGGTGAATAAAGATGACAAATAAACTAATTTTGTGGATATTGTCTGAACTTGTCTTGTGGGTATTGTCTGAACCTGTCTTGTGGGTATTGTTCCAACTCATCCCTACTTTAACGAATGAGTTCTACATTGATTGGGTATGAGAACGGGGATAGGTACATACATACTCTCCCCATCCATGTTCCCATACTCGTGTCAATACACATATCGTCCTCATCATGTCCCTATTTAAAGTACTAAAGTATCCATAATTTATTAGGTAACCTAATAGACACACATACATAATATATATATATATATATATATATATATATATATATATATATATATATATTTTTTTTTTCTCTCTCTTTTT
>Ga0214544_1000415_pt1 | contig 76143 bp, 29 predicted proteins | sample CNSS3metaG_FD_160074 | JGI IMG/M metagenome (GOLD analysis project Ga0214544, IMG submission 160074) | Root nodule microbial communities from cowpea collected in UCLA plant growth center, Los Angeles, California, USA - CNSS3 | ecosystem: Host-associated > Plants > Roots > Nodule | place: USA...
ATCAAAATTAGTTCAAATGGAAGAAAAAAAAAATTGTTGAAAATGAATTTCAATTTGTTGACTAGTACTTATCAAATCTTGCTCTAAAATCTGATTGGGTCTTGTCGTCCAAATAATTCCGTACCATGATGTCTCTAGAATATTAATTATTTGTGAAAGAAAGATATTGGTACAAACCACCAAAGTAAGTCCATCCCCAATGGTTCAAACACGAAAATTTTGGTAATAGTCTGAACCATTCATAAATATCACAACAAATATTATATGTATATATATATAAACATTACGATAATTTTGTAATATAATTCCAAATTAAATTCGTTAATACTGATTTCATGAAAAAATAAAAATTGTAGAAAATATTTATTAAAATAACATTATAGCTATAAAAACAAATATAAATTAGTTTTACAATTTTATTATAGATAAATTTTAGTTATTTTATATGTAATTTTTTTATTGATTAAAAATATAAATATTTTTTCGTATTTATTTATATTTTTTATTAATTCAAGTACAATTTTATTTTGGTTTTAATATAAAATTTATTTAATAAATATAGTAATATTTGTAGATCATACGTTTAGATAACTTTATTAATTATTAAAATAATACTTATTTAATAAATAACAATATTTAGAAATCAAATTCCTTGTATTTTTGTTAATTAAAATAACATGTTATTTTTACGTTAAAATAATATTCTTGAATAAATATAATAATAATTTTATATTATCCTGTTGGATATTTTTAACTATAAAAATTGTTAATTTTGATAAAATATCATTATACCATTTATATAAACAATAACTTTGGTTCCAATTTGAGAACAATCCTATCCTATTTAAAGTTTAATTTGAAATTAAATTGAATAAAAAAGTAAATTTTGGGATTGACAAATTGAATTTATAACAATATTTCCAATTTTACTAAGGATGGACAAAAAAATTTGTTTTGTCTTATCCGATCCGATTTTAATCTGGTCTCATCTGCAAAAAAAAAAACTATTATTTTAAAGGTTAAATTATACTTTTAGTTCCCATTTTCGTAGCAAAATTTGAATTTGGTCCCTCAATTATTTTTTATCTCAATCTGGTCCTTATTTTGGGAAATTTGACTCAATCAAGTCCTTTCCGTTAGTAGTGGAGTAACGGTGTTAAATGGGCTGCCACGTGTCAGCTTCTGGATTTTTTGAATTTTTTTTATTTTTATTTTTTTGAATTTTTTTGAATTTTTTTATAATTTTTAAAAAAATTAAAATTTTGTCACGTGTCAAGCGGACATCGTGCCACGTGGCAGTGACAGTGCCACGTGTCACTATTTGGGATTTGTCATTTTCTCATTCTCAATTTGGTCCCTGTATTTTATTTTTTGTCTCAATTTAGTTCCATTTTTTGTAAAAATTGTGCAATTTTGTCCCTCTCCAAATTGAAACCAAATTTAAATTTTGTTACGAAAATGGGGACTAAAAGTATAATTTAATCTATTTTAAAATATGGATTCTGATTTTGATCTATATTTCTTCATTTTCTAAATCACATTTTTTGTTTTACTTTTATAGATTCTAACATTTGGATAGTCTAAACTTTTTTTATCTGGATCCAGACAAATCTAGGCCAAATCTGAACCGCATTATTTACCACTTAAAACCTGAAAACCCCTCTCCTATTCCAAAATTTCAATTCACTAAACTCTAAATCCCAAATTTTTTATGGAACACGTTGAAGAACCATAGAATCCTAAATAATTTTTTCTCTTCTTCCTTTAGGTAACACGATATCTTTGTTTCTTGTTCTTATTGCTCCTTGTTGTTTCTCCTTCTGTCCCTCTCTTATTCCTTTTTTTTCTATTGATTCTGATTTTATATTTCGTTTTAGAAAATGCAAGAAAAATTCAAAGTGGTTATGTGACAGTGCACTTCGTAGATTTTGCTCGAGATTAAGGTCGAGGTCGAGGCACGTGCGTTTTCAGAAGTTGGTTTTAAAGTATGTAACCCTTTATCTTAGGGTTTGTAAACCTACTTTCATCTTTCGCATTCCTTGTTCTTAAAATTTCTTTTCGCTTTTGTTAATTTTGGAGTCTTATTTTTCTGTGGGTGTGCTTTATGATTGTACATTATGGGTGTGTTTATTTTTGTTTAGCTTTGATAGGAGATATTTGCTATGATTATATGGTGATTGGGGTTGATCATTGTATGGAGTTATATTTGATTTTGATGTGTGCACTTGGTTTGGTTGGGTTTGCCAAACAACATATTACCAGGTCTTTTGTTGTTTGCTCATTATTTTCCGAAAGAAAATCATATCATTAGTAAACTAAGAAGTTCAACTTCCACACGTCCATCACAAACCCTGTAAACACTAAAGAGACTTTTACCTATAAATTCTAAGATGAAACCACTCAAATGTTCTACCACAAAGTGAGTAAAATTATAGAGTATAAATACATAGCATGATCCAACACAACACTTTTCATAATATGCAAAGATACCTACTTATAAACATGATTCGTATGGTTGGAACAAATTTTTGCAAACAACAGGATCAACCTCTTCGAACAAATCTAAGCTTCAAAAGTATTTAGAAGAAGAGCTTGGTACAAGAGCTTGATACAAGTGAAAATTTGAACATTCTCGATTGGTAAAAAATTAATTCATATAGATTTCCAATCCTTTCAAACATGGCATGAAAGTTATTAGCTATGCCTATTTCTATAGTAGCATCCGAGTTTGCATTTAGCACAGGAGGAAGAGTGCTTGATCCATATCATAGTTCTTTATCACATCAAAAGGTGGAGGTAATTATATGTACACATGATTGGTTAAAAGACACGCCTTTACAATCATTGTTGGACTATGATTTTGAAGAGCTTGAATGTGTTGACCAAGATATGTTGATGTTTCAATTATGTAATAATATTACAGTTAAATATGTATTAAGTAATGATAATTTTTTCATTTGTTATAGAGTTAGTTTCTCAACAAAATGTTGACCACAACATGATTTCTTTGAGTTAAAGCTCAATCCTCATGTGGAAGGTAATGTCTTTTATACATTCAATCGTTGATTTAAGTAACTTGATGTTATAATGATACCTTTAATGATCAAATTTTTACTTACATGTACATTTGTGGTGAATGGACTTTTTGTATGGAGATGGATAGTGATAGTATGACCAATAATTCTCCATGTTTCCCCTTGCAATGACATTTTATTTTAAGTTTTGATGTTTATTAGAAATTCTAGTTATTACATTTATGGTGAATAGACTTTTGGTATGGAGATGTTTATTTTAAGTTTTGATGTTTATTGAAAATTTTAGTTACTACATTTGTGGTGAATAAACTTTTGGTATGGGGATGTTTATTTTAAGTTTTGATGTTTATTGGAAATTCTAGTTACTACATTTATGGTGAAGGGACTTTTGGTACGAAGATGTTTATTTTAAGTTTTGATCTTTATTGGATTTGGAAATTGTAGTTGTTGATTTGAATGTGAACAATTTTAAGTAGTAAGATCAAGTAGAATAGTTTTTCTATGTATATGAGGTTGTAAATATTTGACTAATCACAGGCATTAAGTTTTACATATTAAGATCCACAATGAATAAGTTGAAGCAGTGAATTTTTTAGTGTTTTTTAATATTAAGAATTTATCTATATATTATGATTATTTTTTAATATTTATTATATTTTATATATTGTTTAACCTTTTATATATATTTATGTATTAAATGAATTAGTTATTTTATTTTTAAAAATATAGATTTAAAATTAAAATTAGATTTATAAAAAAATAATTTTTAGTAAAAATATGGATTTAGAAATGAATCTGGATTTAAAACTGATCCAAATATTTAGATATAGACTTAGAACTTGATCTAAATATTTGGACGTGGATTTTTTTATCTGGATCTAAAATATGGATCTAAAATCTAGTTCAATATTTTTAGATCTGGATTGGATATAGATTGGATCATAAAAAATCTAATCCATGATGTCCACAATTATATTCTCAATTTTTCCTTTAATAAATAACCATTTTTTAGAATTAAAATAATTGTTTTACCATTTTTTACCTTTTAAGTAACTGCTTTATTAAATCTAATTGTTTCTTTCAATTTTTTAATTAATATTTTAAACTTAAATAAATATATTTAATAAAAAAAAACTATTTACAAAATAAATAAGAAAAAAATTATAATAAAATTTAAAAATTTATTTATACTTATTTTATCAAAATTATAAAAAGTGAACAAACATGCTCATAGTATTAGTAAAGAAAATTATGATTTTTTTTTTTTAAGTTGTACAAAAACATTTTGTTATCTTGTAATAGTGATGCATCGTATTTTATCTGAATTTGTGGTTAAAATATTTTGGTAAATATTTACAGAATTTATTTTGTAAATATCGACGAATACATATGAATATTAAAAAAGTATGTAAATACCCGCAGAGATATGTGAGAGGTACAAGATGAATATTAATCCAGATAATGTACGAGGAAACCACTATCATATCTCATTAACAATGTTATGTGACATGACATTCACGGGACAAAAAAAAAACTTAAAAAGATAAAATGAAATAAAAAACAAGAGAACTACATAGAAAAACCTACTTAATTTATTAAACAAAAATTAAGACTAATTTAACCTCAAAAAGTAACACACATATATTTTCGTCAGAACTTATAAAAAGAAGTTAGGCTTAATTAGTGATTTAGTCATTTCATTTGTTACTTTGATTTATTTTGGTCCTCTTATTATTATTTTTAGTTCAGTTTAGTCCTTCAACCTTTTAAAAATGTTCAATTTGATCCCTTATTATTTTTTATTCAATTTAATCATTTTTTTTAACTTTTTTTTTAAAACAATCTAATTTTGTTCTCTCCAATTTAAAATCAAATTACTAATGAAGTTCAATTACAACTTATATGTACATGTTAAAATAATTTTTTTATAATTTATACATCAAATCACTCCACCTAAATATTCAAATTATTTAATTTTTTACATCTATCTAAGTACTCAAATTTGTTACATTTAGGTGAAGTGATTTGAAGTATAAATTATAAAAAATTACTTTAATATAAATTATAATTAAACTTAATTACTAATTTGGCCTCAGATGGGAGATGACAAAATTATATTATTTAAAAAAATGATTAAATTGAATAAAAAAAATAAAGACTAAAATGAATATTTTACAAAATTAGAAATCTAAGTTGAACTAAAAAAATAATAAAATGATAAAAATAAATCAAAACAAAAACAAGAAATTAAAAAACTAAATTGCATTATTATATTTAAAAAAAAAAAGAAAAAGGTATAAAAATAGAAGAAGAAGTTATTAGTGCGGGAAGTGAGTAAACCCTAGTTAGTCGAATTGGGTGAGAATGGGAATAGCAGGTAAGGTTGGGGATTATGCTTTCAAGGCCTTCACCGCCACTCTCGGATTCACCACCATTTACCTCACCGCAACCTTTTCCGTCAACGTTTACAGAGGCCTCTCTTGGCACAATGCTCAAACCGTACTCATCTCTCTCTCTCACTCTCATATTTTTTTCGTTATCTCTGTGTTACTTTGTTTATTTAGAATCGGTATTTTGCATTACTTGCTTCGATCCATCTAGGTTTTATGGGTTGTGACTTTGGATCCTGTCCAATCAATTAACCTTTCGTGCTTTAATTCTCTGCTGCATGTAATCTACCTTAGTCTCGTGTTCGCTTTTCCTTGATCGTTCCTGTTTCGTGCAATTCTCGTTTATTCAAATTCTGAGACGTATTTTGTAGCTTTTTGAGGATAGGGAGGGGCATAATTTATTTTTTTGCTTCATATTATCTGATGATGTTGTCTGTTCCGATTATTTGATCTTCTACATTTGTCTGTGCAATGCAATGCGTAATGATTATTTTTGGTTGAAATCTTGAATTCCGTGTCACTGAATATGCTGGAAAAATGCAGTTCTAGTTTTAATTTCTGTGTTGGATTGATATTATGGATTTTGTTGCGATGCGATGGTTTTACAGTCAAATTGTACTCAAGCAGATATATCTTTTACGACTTTGCCTAATGTTGGTCACTTGGTGCTTTTCTGCAGAAACTTGTCAAAGAAGATGCTGATGAGCAGACACCGTGATTTGATCTCATAAGCCCACCTTCTTGAATTTCAAATCATGTTGTGTAGAAATGTAATGTGAGTTTCTTTCTTATATTTTTTCACTTAATTGGCCAATAATTGAATGGCAAATGTTGAGTAATAACCCGTTTAATTAACAAACATAGATAGTCCTTTTTGGTAGATTGTGCTCATACATAATTATTTGTTCACGTGTTCTATGTGTCTGAAGAATCGCTGGAATTACTTCTGGTCATATACGACGACATTAGATGGTGGATAATGGAGATATATTGAGTAGAGGTGTGAATCACCTTAGATGTTGTTGAATAATCTGAGTTCATCTCATTAAAAACTCATTATGAACAAATAAATTAAAACATATAGTCAGGCTTGATAGTTTAAATGAGTCTCATCTAAACTTTGTAGGTTTTATATTTGTATGTTAGAGAATACGTTATATTATATAGAAAGAGAAACGTATCACATACATATGTTAGAAGGACAATTATAGTCAATTACATTTATTAGGTCATACTTGAATGGTCAAGATTCAGAGAAAAATACATAGAATTTTTAATTGATTATTTAATTACTAACTAATTTGTAATATTGGTAATTTATATATCTTTGTATGACTTATATATATACTTTTCATTTCATACACTAATAATGGTTCTCACTTAATACGATTTGAATGTATATAATGTGACTTAGATAGTTGTATTTTTATTCATTATTTTTGTTTGAAACATTATTTGATGTATATATCTTTTTATTAATATTGATTTTTAAGAGTTGTATTCTAAAGAATTTGTTTACATTTTGTTCAAGAAGTCCCCTCTTTACATAAAGAAAGATTTCTTCTCCAATCTCAAGCTATTTTAATAAATTAACGTTATATTTTATTATAGTTTCACTTTACTTTTTATCGTTAAGATATCTGTCAAATAAAAAAAATTATTTACCATTAAAAAGTAGTAAAAAAATAAAAATAAAGTCATAAACAAGTTAGAAATCAGTACATGTCAGTTGTTTGATTAAATAGTCGAGAGTTTAATTTATTTTTTAATTTTAGAAACAACTTTATTTTTAAATACTTGTATGATTGACATTTAGACATTCTTTTTTATTCAAAATTCTGGTGCTTTTATTTAATGATGGTTATTTATTATTGAAAAAAAAAAAGAGTCTATATATCACTATTTGAACGGGAATTTGATAGTTAGGGTACAATGAACTTGATTTAAGTTTTGTTCAAACGTTTTTCCTATCAAGTTGAAGTTTTATTATTACATATTTTAGGTGTTTCTGGTACGGCCTTCTATCACTGTTTAAGTAGTCTGCCTGTAATAGCTGGCAGCATTTAGAATTCAATTATTTTTTTATACATTTTGTAGAACATAAGAGTTGTGTAAATCTGTTATAGCTTATAATTAATCTGAATGGTAAGAACTCTCGGTTTTTTTAGTTTCTTCAATTTGATATTAACCGACATTTATTCTATTTTTCTATCAAGTTAAAAATTAAAGCAAATGTGTTACTTATTTCAATTTCAATGTCAAATTTATACGTTATGAATAAAAGTAACATGAAGTAAATAATGTCTCTGGATGCCCAAGGAGTATCTTATAATATACGTAATTTATTTATATGGTGGTAGTAGTTACTGAATGGACGGAAGAGAGCGCGACATAAGTTATCGAGTATATTGGCGTATTGGGCCTTTATTGAACTATCTCCAAACCAAAACGTAAGCGGATAATAAGCCAGTTTAGCTAGTGAAGAAGCTGGTTAATACTTGACATTCACAAAAGTATGCGTTTCCTTGTATCTTTTAGTGTAATAGTGTAATGGCTTACTCTGAATGACTTCGAATTAACAATTACTACTATTGTCATATTTATGGCTCTTTACTAGTCAGTCTTATATTTTGAAATCTTCAATGTTGTAATTCTGACGTTTCAATCAAATAGTAATGGTTTAGACGGTTTTTGTTTTCCACAGAGCACACTCCATATAAACTTTTGTTAGAAATTCCAACACGACATTTAAAATTCAAACTCAAGTTTACGTGAAGGGAGAATTCCCTAATACGACTGAAAGAATCCAGAACCCTAGATTACATCTTTTAAGTGGTTATTTCTTTTAGGTACTCAAGCTAAAAGTTGCAGTCAGAATAACTAAAGCAATCTAATAAGTATTAAATGGTTTGGGGTAGAGTAGAGGAAACAAACTTCAACATTCGCATATTATTATCTCTTGTTCCTGCCTTGATATGCAGTTCCACCGAAGTCAAGTAAGGATATTGTACATGATAATCCATCATGGAAGCAATACCGTCAGTCATCTTCTAATTGAAGAATTGACATTCTAATACTCACACTTGCTTGGCACATTTTCTTGCAAATTGATTTTTCTTTTTCATAGAAGCATGAGATTTGTAAGAACGTTTTAGTTATTATTGGATTGGGATTGGTTGTGATCTCCTTGTCCTCCATGAAATAGTTGTCATAGAAGTTGAAGGTACTGTATTAATTAGATATATAAATTAACAAAATTTAAATTAGGAAGGTTTACTAAGTATATCATGTTACTTGTTAAACCACGACTATTTAATTACACAGTTAACTTCAAATAGAGTATAAAATTTGGCATCAATATCCATTTACTGATTTTGTAGGATTTAAGTTGAACTAAACTTTTTACAAAACATGATTGAAGCATTATCTATTTTAACATTCATATCTATTTATAAATCTAAGTAATTTGTTTCATATTTAGGAAATTATATTCTATTTAAGAGACATTTTGTCATAAACATGAAGTACCTGCATTAATCCTTAGGTTATACATGTTTTATATTCATACATGTCATAAATATGAAATAATTGCAGTAACTTAAATCTTTTTCATATTTAAATTCATTTCTAATCTGTTCTTTACAAACTCGTTAGGTTGTGCATGTTAACGGTACTTTCAACTATTTCTTAGGAAGATTTGTGTATTATTAATATTTTCTTTTAAAAAATACCTAACTGTGTCAGATCACTAATCATTTAAATAATAGGATATCGAAGGGACAACCTAGAAAGTGCTGGGGATGAGCATTTTTGCACATGAGAATCTTATTGTTGGATCCTTTCCAATAAGGTGTTAAACAAAAACGGATAGCAGAGGTCACACATGAAGTATAAGAGACAAGAATAGAAACAATGTTCTCCAATGATGAAATGCCGATAGTGCATGCCAGTATAGAGAACCTTTTAACATAACTCGAAGACATTATGCAACACAATACTTAATCATAAAATATATAAAAAAAAAAGAAAAGCCTATCACTTCTCTGTACATATACAAAATCACTCTTATTTAAAAAAGTGTGGTATTTAGTCGCGAAATATGCAAATGAAATTCTGTCCTGCGACGTAGAATACATGGTCTAGCCCGCTCAAGCCTTCTTCACCTGGAACAAGACTAGATGGAATTCGAGTGGCACAAATTTAGATATTCTGATTGAATTGTAATTCCGATCAAGGGGGTCCTTCCATATTGAGAGAGAATCAAAAGATCAAACTTGCATTCTAGATTGTGCAGTCATCTGCAAGTAAATAAGAAATATGGGTATTAGGAGAATAAACGAATAAGAGTGCCATCATTTGGCATTTCAATAATCTAACATCGCATGGAGAATGTTGACAGTGGCAGCGAGAAAGTTGCATGCCTTGTTTAGAGGCATTTAGAAAGCTAACTTACTTTTAAACTAGCTCCGATGTAGCAAAATTCCTCGAATCTGCATGAATCTCTGCCAGTGGATTAGTGATGAAGCCTCCATCAGGCCTAAATCTATGGTTTGTCAACTTGGTTTCACCATTCTTGTCGGCTTGGTAGTTCGTGGCAGCAAGAGATGAAGTGATGCCACCTGATCTAGAGAACCGCGGGATTGAATGCCGGTCATGTGTTTTCCTCCAAAATTTAGAACTCAAAAATTCTGCTCCAGGTAGCATGCAACATGTGTTGCCATGAATATCAGATTTAGTCATCCTTCCACTTGATATAGCCAAATCATAAGAGATCTCATCCAATGCCAACTCAAGACCATGCACACGAGTCTCTAAAGAACGCATTCCATTTTGTGAGCTCCCCATAAATTTCTGTGACAACATGGAGAAGCATGTTGGAGATGTTTGTCATTATAGAATTGGCACAATGCTACATGTGCATAAAAGGAGAGAAAAGGATGAAGTTTGAACACAATAACAGTATAACCGGCCTTCCAGCAATTTGAAAATTTAAGCGGCACAGATAAAAAATTTATTGAGGAAACTTAATGCTAAGCATTAGGAACAAACCTGCAGAAGATCGAGTAGACTTGATTGCTGCTTCTCAATCTGATGTAGCTGATCGCGGATCAGCGATAAATCTTCACTCTCTTTGTCATTCCTATGGAGATCTTTAGAGACATCACTGACAGGAACCGAGTCCTGACTTTCTTCATGATATGGAACCACTCGAGATCCAGCTTTGGACCCACCATACTTGTGTATTCTATCGTCCGAACCTCTATATAGCAGTGCCCTTTTCATTTCTGGCTTTGAAAATCTGCTTTTATCCATTTTGTTACTTTCCAAAACAATTCCATCCATCTCCTGCAGATCTCCCTGATCAACCACAGCAACTTGAGTATCCCAATTCTTATTATTTAGTTTTCGGGAAACAATCGAACTCGTTCTCTTGTTGTTGTTGCCACTTGAAGCACTCCTATTCTTGGCACTGCTAGCAGAAGAACTGTCTGCTGGGCTGAATCTGCTAAAAGGTGTAGTTTTCTTCCGCAGATTGGCCATCACTGAACGAGGACTACATGAATTTTGAGAGACAGCAGGATAGCGTCCATCACTTGAATTCTCTGATTCAATAATGAGACATGAAAGAAAACAGGTATGAAAAACACTCAAAGACAATGCAACATAACAAATTAATCGTACAACCAAAGGAGCAAGTTGCCAAATAGCGACGCTAATCATAGCACGTTTGGTTCCAGTCCCAACTGTGACTTCTCACATTCACATAGAAGCTAATGGTCCTAGCTTCGACATGGTTTATTATTTTATAATGAGTTCCCAAATATGAACTAAATCATAGCAGACAAAAATTCCGAGTTTATCTAAAGATCGAACAACCGTATATTGATCATCACCTTTTCCCCTTACTCGTACTTTTATCTAATTATGTTTTCTATTTAAACCCACAACAGCGAAGCGAACATAACATGATCAATTATTTCGTTACTGACACTCACCTATCACGGATTCTCCAATTAACACTAAAAATCCAAAACTTCAAAATCAAATTACCTTTAGAAGAAGGTTGCGATTTAGGAGGTGGCGTAACTTCATCGGAAACATCAGGAATCTGCTTCCACGCTTCCAACATCTGGTTCATAACGTCCCGAACTAACTTTACCTGAACAAAACACCACGCACTCTCAATTCACTTTCAAATTACCATAAGTGAACATCAACAAAAAAAATAATATATATAAAATCCCTTTACAATTTACACAAACCTTATCAAACCGTCGATTTTCAAAAACTCTCACACAGTCGGCCTTGAACTCCGACAAGAAATCCCTCTCTACGTTGGCAACCACCACGAGAGTCTCCGCCGCAGCCTTCCGCGTTGCCCAATCGTCGCTGCCCAACGCTTCTACCAGGCACGGAACCAAACTCTTCAAGGGCGCGTGACCGGACGCGCCGCCGGAAGCGACGACGCTTCCCACTAGCGTCAACAGCCCGGGCTTCGCCTTGAAACCGTCGCGCTTCAGAAGCTTTTCAAACCGCGGCAGGAGCTTCGCCAGCCTGGCCGGGTCCGGATCCGGAGCTCCATCGATCGCGGCTGCGAGACACAGCGCGGCTCCAACCTGCGCGTTCTGGTCCTGCTCCGTGAACAGCGCCTCTGCCAACGGCTTCACAAACGAATGCAACGGCTGCCTGTTGACGTGCCGCGACAATGCCGCAACCGAACTCACGCACGCAGATCGCACCGACGAGTCCGCGTCGCGGAGGCGCCGCACAACACTGCCGATAATTTTAGACAGGTACGGCGCGAGCATGTTGCCATGCGTCTCGGCCAGGAACCCTAGCAGCTGCACACATTGCTTGCGGACCGGTGGCTTGTCGGACGGGTCAGTGGAGTACATGCACGATAGGAAAGCCGGCACGGTGGCCGCATCGAGACACCGAGCGATGGACTCGAGTTCTGCAGTGGCGAGAGACTGCGTGTCGCGGTCAGAGAGTTTGGTCAGGCATGCGAAGACTCTTTGCTTTACGCTCTGCGGTGACGACGACATTCTGATTACAGTGACGATCCCAACGAATGATCGACTAACTTTCCGGTGGTGGCGCCGGTTGAATTCCCGGTACCATCGCAGGTGAGTTTTATTTGGTTTTGCGAGGGAATGGCATGGTAGGAACGGTTTTATTGATGTGCAGTTGCGGAGAGTGAAGGTGAAGGTGAAGACATAAACCGCGTGTCGTTTTCTGGTTACTTAAGCGAGAACAGCTGCTGAACTACGGTGTCGTTTTGTTGATGGAGACCGCGTTTGGTTTGCCATTTTTTTTTTTGTTTTTTTCTTTTATTATGTTCTCCTTTTTTTCACTCTACTCAAAGGCTGGTCGGGTTTGTTTGTTTCCATGGTGCTGACTTCTTATTTCCAAATACGTTGATGAATGCCACATTACTGGGAATTCCTAATTTGTTGCTTAAGCCATTATATTATTAAAATTAGTATCATAATCCGTGGTTGCATGTGGGAATGGTTATTTTATATCATCACATCATAAAGTCTACGAATAATCTCACGTTTTCCCTCAGAACGTGCTTTTTTTCAACTTTTAAGGTTAAATTCATTTATTTTTCTTTCATTAGCATTTTAACAAATTAAGTCATCGTTTTAAGTTTGCATCTTTGACTTTTAAATCGCAGGAAGTTTGGTTAATGATATCGAAAGTATTGACCTTCTTAAATAATAGTGCTTTTTTACAAACTCTAATCTATAACATTAAAAATTCTTGCTTTAACTAGTTTGAACTTTCTTACAAGTTAACTCTTAAACCGTTTATGTCATACTCTTGTGTGAACAATTTTACTGTGTATTTAAATGGAAATAAATAATATGTTATTATTTTTTATTTTAATTTTTTTATAAAAAAAAAAAATCTAAGGAATTAAAACTGTAATTTAAGGAAATGTTTGTCTGCACCTATCTATCTATCTATTACTATTATTTATCACTTTAACATAAATATCTAATAGAAGTTGTTTTCTAACATTGTAATGTCCATTAATTTTTTTTAATAAATTATTTTCTCCTTCGGAATTAATGATTTCATTTTTCAATTTGTTTAATGATGTTGCCGAAATTTAAGTATGACAATATCACGGTTAAAAAGTGTTTAAAAACTCAATAAATCATATAATAATATCAGGAATTCAAGGAAAAAAATAGATATTTTCATTGATTAATAGGAATATATATTAATAACAGTAACTTTGAAATTAATGGCAAAGAACAATAGCCCAAAAATATAATTTAGATATAGAAAATTTATTAGAAAATTGAAGAAAAAATTATATCGTTATCATTATTGAGATTGAAAAAAAAAATGAAAATGAACAAGAAAAACGTCATACATGTTTAAGTGAAATTATTTTATGAAAATGATATTTATTCATATAAATAAAAAGTTACACAAAATTTATTAAAATTCATCAAAGAAACAATTCAATAAAATTTGTATAATTTAAATATAAAATGGGTCTTTTTCATCTTTCAAAATCTTAATTAAACATGATCATATTTAAGTACGATCTAGAAAACTCCGATAGTTTTAATTGAATAGCATGAGATATTTTTTAAATATTTTTTAAATGTCAAACACTCTTAAAAATTTTCAAAATCTTCATGGATGTCGTTGCACCAGTTTAATGAATACAAAAATTCAATTTATTATAAGTATTTTTCACAAATACATATGTCGTAGTGGAAGAAAAAAAAAAAAAAAAAAAAAAAAGTGGCTTGCGTTGTCATAATTAAAATGTGCTTGGTAGCTAATGTAGTGTTAAAGACATCCGAATTTTACTCAACCATTGAAGAAGGCCCTTGTTAAAGGCCTCCACGTGTAGATACAAAATGTTGGAACAATGATTATAGCGACCTAACACCACACACACAATAAAATGGAGTCACAGAAAATGTCAATGGCGTAAAGAGAGTGTGGTAATAAGGATTGTGTATTGCCACAGAAAAGTCACACTCCAAACATGAATAGATCAATTATGTGTCAAAGGGAATAATCAATCATGGCTGATCAGTGATGACGTTCAGCTCCAACATTGTTATTAAGGTGTGTCAGATTCTCATATCATGGTGCTAGGCCATTATCATTCAGCAAAAAATTTTACTCGTTTATTATTTATACATATATGACAATGAGTTATAGTTCGTAATAATAATCTGATAGGATTATAGCATCTTAATTAGTTTAAGCATCATTAATCAAGCATGAAATTTGCAAGGTGTATCTTACTATGTACATACATGTATGACAATTAAAAGTGAGAGGTTTAGATAGTTATGATGGTCATGCACATTACCTGTTTGGTTGAAGGTGTGTGAGAAGTTGCAGTAGGTAGGACCATGTTCTTTATTTGTCATAAGTAGTTCCTGATATAACCATATCCAATTTAATCATAATTATATAATGAAAGTATAATGCTATAGCTTGTACTGAATTAAGCATTACATTGTTATCATCAAGGTGCAAAGATGATTCAATGTCGAACCTACTAGCAGTGTGGGTCTCAACCTCCACACCTACCTTTCTTCTTTTTACATACAAGAGTAATAAATAACTTAGCCTTTTTGTGCACAGTATTCTAAGAGCTTGAAGAAGGTAAAATATATAAAAGACTACTAATTTCACATTGTTTACTCTACACTGTTATAGGGTTTATATATAAAACCAGGATGTGAAGCCAAATTTTGGAATTGGGAATGGAATAATGTAGCATGAATCAATATAATGAGGTTCCATAATGATTGACCAGAATGAGATTGTAGCAGTTTTATAAAGGCCTATAATTAGCAAAACATGGAAGTCTTAGACCTACTTCACATGCATGTGTATGAGAGAAACTTCACTTATTATTATGAGTCTACTAAAATACTTACTAACTTGAGTATTTGCATCAACACCTTTTCCAACCACTTGAAATACCATCAACTTCTCACCAAGCACTTCATTACACACAATCAAGCCCTTGCCACGTACGCTAGGTAAGAAAATTCAGTGACCGGAATCAAGTTGGTGATGAAGTATTCAAAATTAGTGTCTTAGTTTTAGTTTAGGTTCGTTGATCAAACACGTAGGATTCAATGATCAGTGACAGTGATAATATGGTACTTGGGAATATATTTAGTGGCGTAAAAACTCAACTTGATAATCATTAGAACAAAGCTTGTGAGTTTCAAAGCATTTGATAATTTTGTTCTGTTCCTGAAAGCTGTGTTGTACCGTATGATGGATACGCATCTCTAACTTTCAAACCAAAGAACGTATTGGCGCCAAAGATGTTCTTAAGCAGTGATGTTATTCAAAATCATGCATAAAACATTGACGGAAAAGGACTGGTCTCCCTTGAATTGGTGAGAAGTCATCTTTGCATTATTGTCTGTTCAGATACTTATGTAAATAAATTATATTCTCGTTCACTTATATTTAATTAAGAAACACCACAGAAATTATTTTGTCCTTTATAATTGTACCTATGAGTATTTCTTATGCATAATTGAGCCTATGATTTATCTATACTTAACACATATATAGCTTTTGTGTTCCTTAACCACCGGGAAAACGAGTCTCGACACTCTTAATAACAATTATGTATGTAGTACATACACTTAGGATCACTTGTATGTGGATTTTGACGAAATATACTTGGTAATAAAAATAAGTCCATATAATAATTGAAAAAAGTTAACCATTGCTAATATTATACTTTTGAGCCAGATTCATTTATTCATATTGTGGATTTCGTTGCCTTAAGAAATTGCATTTATTCATATTGTTTTCGTACATTTTATATAGGTTACAAATTAAAGTTAAAGATAATTTATAACACTCTCTTCCTTTAATATACGACACTTTTTAAAAGTAAATTTGTAACCCAAATTCTAAGGACAAAACGCGATTATCTTAATAGTATTTGTAAACTAAAAGTGGAACTTTTACTTTTGTCCATTCTTTTTTGACTTAATAGCTTTTTTTAATTAAATTTAGTAGTACTCCTTAAGTTTAATTTAATGTTGCGAAATCGATTATAAAAGTGACATTTTGTATACTCATATATTTTAAACTCTTCTTATTTTTAGTGAATATAAAATTTCTAAAACACATCTTACATTAAAACATATATATTTCGAGTATGGAATTAAATATTAATGAATGATCTCACAACGGTGATACAATAAATTCAACTAACATTAAATCTTGTTAGAATGGATTTTTTTATCACTAACATCATTAAAATTATGTAAATCATCATTCCAGCATTCTCAAAATGTAGGATGTAGGATGTTGAATAAGGCAGTTCCAAGAAGACAAAAGAGTGGGCACACATATATTTTAAAATGATACTAACATGTAGTTCTTCCAAAATGATTGATCTCAAAGGAAAACAAAATTGTCCCACTCACATGGGAATGAAATAAAGGACTCAGAATTTAAAGCAAAAAAACAAAGAATGAAGAAACAAACAAAAAACTGATAAACCCCCATCTGTCTATTTTCATCCCCCTTTCAAAAGTCATGGTTCTGATAAAAAAAATAATATCACCCATGTTGTTCCAAATTTGAACCCATCAAGGCACGTGCAGTTTTCGAAGAAGCAAGAAGACATGTAACATGAAGTGGGAGCCAAAATCTGCACAATTCTCTACTTCAGATAGACATTCTTCACTTCACTCACCAATTTGTCTCTAACTATAAAATATTGTTTACCTCTAACTACAAAACATAAACTAGAAAAATCGAATGAGATACTTTTTCTAGTTTATTTCACTGATTTCCAGATTCTTAACTTTTACGATTCATACCTTGTTTTATGTAAATTTGATGTACAAAATTCTCATTATACCATGATCGTAAATTTGAGATTGTTGCGAAAGTCAATTATTTTATGACAGATATATTAAATCATGATCATTTTTTGTTGTTTGAACAGTTGTATTTTGTTCTTAATAAAAGAAAGTTGAGTTTCAATTATAAAGTGTTGCTTTTTTTTAATTGGGGTGGACAATGAAGCTGATGATTTTGTTTTCATAACCGTCCACATAAAGACAAACCTAATCGATTGTAGTAGATTCAAAGGGCAATTAAGATTACCATTAAGATACTCGTAATTAGAAAACAGAAGAATGTAGTAACGTGGAACGAACTCCTACTTGAGGAGGATAATATTTTTAAGCATCATAAGAAAAATTCATAACTTTAAGTTGAAAATGAACCCGAAAACTTATAACTTAATGTTGGAAATGGGGTTGTAGTTTATCAATTAAATTCCTTTAAATTTAGAGTTAAGTACGGCAGGTTAAGTATGTTTTTACTTGTCTTTAATGCAGCAAAGGTCATAATCAATAATAGTGTTAAATATGTTTTTAGTCCCTAAAATTTCATCCAAAATTATAATTCATTAATATTCATAATTTTGATATATTTTAGTTCTTAAATTTTAAATATAGTCCTTTTAAATTAATTATGTTAAATTTTTTTATGTGTCAAGTTTCCTAATAGATATTAAAGTGGAAATGTGTCAAACAGTATAAACAACTCAAATGCTATTATGAAACACATTTTGATACGTCAAAAAAAAATTAACGTAATTAGGTTAAAAAAATTATATTCATTCATTTTCAAAGTTTGAGAACAAAAATGTATTAAAGTTTCAGACATGAACGAATTTCAATTTCTCTTCAAAGTTCATTGACTAAAAATATATTTCATCTTTAAGGTAGTGTTTAGATTGAGGAGATGATTTGAGAGAGAGTGAGTGAATGGATTTGAGGAGAAGAAGAATGGATTGTGGATTGTGGAGTTGTTTAAATAAAGAGATTTGAAGGAATAGACGAAGGGATATGAAAGAAAAGTTTGTAAGAATTTATGAATGATTTGATGGATGTGATAGATTAAAAAAATATTTTAATTGATAAAAGTAGACAATTATCGATTTATCCTTGTAAAAACAATGTGAAATAAATTAAAATGTAAGTAATTGAAATTAAAATAAAATTGATTTTTTTTATTTATAATGAAAAATAAAATTTAATTGAATTTATTGTTATAATTATTATAAATATTTTTTTATATTAATTTTGGATATATGGATATACTAATTATTATTGTTGTTATTATTAGTGTTATTAATATTAGTGATGTTAGTTTAGTGAAAATTGTATAATTAAGTTGGAGAAAACAAATCAAAATTAGTTCACATACAAGTGAAGGCATCAGGAAATTTACTGTTTGCAGACAGAAAAAACAACATTTTTTCGAATTAAAACGAAGGCATTTTTGTTATTTTGCATAAAATGAACAAGAAACACTATTGAATCTTCGGCATAATAAACGGATGCATCCATCTTCCTCTCACGAAAATCTGCACTCTCAAATCTTTTCACAATCATAGATTCAAACGCAAACATTAATTGCAAATTATCCTTCCACAGTAGCAAAAACAGTATCATGACTAGAAAAGAAACATACTATTTCCAACATCTAGAGATGGCAAATAAATTCGTCTCCGTAAATATTGTCCGAATCCGTCCTCGTTTTGACGGGAATCCCCGCATTGACCGGGTATAGATATGGGTATGGGAAATCTCCGACTTATTCAATTGGGTATGGGGATGTATATATATATATAGGAACTAATTCCAAAATTTACTCAAACTTGAGGGACCAAAAATATATTTAACCCTTTAATTTATAGTATGTTTTGTTATAAATAATGTTGCTTCTTCCGTCCACCAGCTTGTATATACGAGTTTTCTTTTTCTCCTTTTTTTTATGTTATGATACTTTAATATTGTCAAATAATTACAAATTATTTTGAATGTAAATTTTATAATATATATATATATATATATATATATATATATATATATAACAATTACACCTCATAATCTAAAAAAATAAGATTAACATTTATATAAAAGCACTCTACCCATTATACTTCATAATCTAATAAAAATCTAAGATAAACATTTATAAAAAAAATCTAAAAAAAAAAATTCTGTAAATCATAATAATGTTTAACTTTCATATTTGTTTATTTTCATTGAAAAATACTTCTTCTAATTCTTGTTCATCAAGAGATAGGTTAGTAATATAAAGAATTCACTATCTTCCAATGAAAAGTCATTTCCTGCAATATCTCAAAATTTAATTATCTCTTCTCTATACTTTGAGAAATTTGTGAGAGAAGATGAAGATTATACTATAAAATACTAAATCTTTTGTCTCTTAGATGTCATTTTATTTCTTTTCAAATAATGTATAAAATAATATGTATTTCAATTCCTTTAAAATCAAGAAGAAGAACACATTTATCTTAAGAATTATCTTTTGAAGAGTTGGTGCCTCAAATCCATGAACAATCCACCATGATTTAATATCCATTTTACTTCAATCCCTTATCGAGTCGGCATTGCAAAATCTTTCCTTGCATCTAGAAAGTTTGTAAACTCTATATTTACTTATCTCCATAGGTCCACATCATCATTTCATAAAATATTTCTTCCTTATTCAATAAAACACTATTATGTTTGATTGAAATTTCGCATAATTAAATTTGTTCTTTAAAAAATACACATGATTATAATTATTCATGTGAAATTATGGTTAGTTATTTTTGTTATAAATATATTATTCACTTTAAGTCCATTTAACTAAAGACACTTCTACTAGATTGAACTTTTGAAAAGTAAATATACAAATTCGTTTAAATTAAATTGTAGAACGTTGTTATTTGATTTTTTGGGTAGCGAATGGGCTAAAACTATTTTGGGCTCCAGTCAATAATGATGAAACTTTAGGACTTACACAGCATGACTATTAGCACCCCTTCAAATGACTATTAAGATCTCTCACTAAAAAAATGTTATTTTTAATGGAAATAGCTCTGATATCCCATAACATAATACAAATTTATATTCACTACACAAGTTGTTAATATATATTTGCATTTTGGTCATTCCAAAATTAATTAAATTTTATTTATATGTGTTTGTATTTTAATACTCTTTACTGTATTTGAAGAATAGAGAAAGAGAAAAACCTTTTATTTTGTTGAAAATGATATAATTCAACAACTACGAGAAAAGTCTTGATTAGAAAGTGAGCTTATTAAACGAATTATTTATAATACAAATTACCTTTTTTTTAGTCAAATTAATTACAAATCAATGAACTTAATTTTTTAATAATTTCATACTTATTTAAATGCATATCATTGATTATGAATCAATCAAGGTAGTGATAAAATTGAAAATATTTTATTACGAATCAATTAGGGTAGAAAAAAAGAATTATTTGTTATAATTTTATCACCTTGCTAGTAGTATCATAGTTATTGAAATGGGTCAAAGTTATTATTTTGTATTTATTTTGATGTATTATCTCATAATCAACTTCATTATCTCATAAGTTTTAATAGTAACTTTCCTTCGAAAATAAAACTTCTAAGATTAAACATTTTTCTAAATGTGTTAATAAATTCATTTACACAAAAGAAATAAATATAAATTGTTATTGGATATTTCAACTGAATAAACAACTATTGGTTTTTTTATCCCAGAAACCACAACAACATACACTTAATTTTGTTGTGTTAGTTCTTTTGAAAATGTCAACAAGTTCCATCACATTTTTCGCAGAAAAATCAATGCAACCAAAATTTATATACAAGAGAAACAAGTGCCGAAGGTCAGAATATTTTAGCCGAACGAAAAAGAGGTGGAAATACTCACATGGGGTGCTGATAGCAATTCCCCCGATTGATTATATTGGGTCATCAATCTCTATACCCCATTCAGCCCAAAGTATGTTTCCACTTGTACCGGCTTAATAATGTATTTCTATTTGAAATGTTGACATAAAAGTTAGGTTTTTCTTTCTGCAGTTTCACAGATTTTAAATAAGTATTTTACTTTTCGCAAAAGTCGCTTCTAATGAATTATCTATTTTTTAAATCCTTTAGAACAAGTTATTTAGAATATCCAGAACATAATTCTGAAATAGGATTCTTAGAACTTCTGAAATAATTTTTTTTTAAACATATGAAATATATTTTGAAATGATTTTTTAAACAAAATTTTCAGAATAATTTTTTTAGAATATTTATAATACCTTTCAATATGAGCTTTCTTGAAGCAACTTTTTAGAATGAGAGTATTCTAATTTTTTTATGACAATATCGGGATGCAATAAGTAATCATGGGGTGCAGGGAGAGAAAGGCCATAAAAAATTTAGGTAGTAATTTTTCTGTTGGGTTTTGATTTTATTTTTTTTTTTTTTTAAAAAGAAAACTTCGTTTCCATAATGTGTAGAAAATATAAACATGAAAATTTAAATTTAGAAATGTCTTTTTTGTCATAAATACTCCATTTTTGTTATTAATTTACTCATTTAAATAGATAACATTTTTATGGAAACGGAGATCTAGGTCCACAACTCAATAATAAATAAGTGGTTATTCTCACATATTTTTATTTATTTATTATAAAGTTATTTATCAAAAAATGACTTATATAGTTTTATAATTTTTTAAATAAATTTTTAAATTGATGCATTGAAAAAAAGTAAATTATGTTAATAAAAAAACTTCTACAATGTTGTATAAAGTATGCCAACTATCCTATTGTTTCCATTTAATGGTTTTCCAATTTTGATCCAACCAGTTGCACTGTGAAAAGTCAAAACTGTGCTATTATTGTGATAGAGACTTCAAGAGAAGTGTATCTTGCTTTGTTATTAAAACTCTTAATGTCGTAATAAATTTATTTGGGTTGAAAACATACAAACAAGATATAAGATTTAATTACTTTTATGAAAAAAGAGAATATAAAAAAATAAAATATTTTTTGAGTTAAACTTAATTGATGCATAATTTTGTTTAAAAAAAAGTTGTATTTGATTTTTTTTAAATGAAACTGTTTACATATAAATTTTATAAAAAAAATATATTTCACGCTTTTTTAATTTTTGATGGAAAAAATTTACTCAAAAGAAACCCTTACCTTATATGCACGTGGTTGAGTCAGGTTAACTCTTGAAGTTATAATTACTCCTCCCAAATATTAGGTCTCCGAAGTACTTTTGATTTTTATTATTTTTTGACTCAAAATTCTGAAAAGAAAATAGGAAGATTGTCATGAATCTCTTAACTTTATGCTCTAATATTATTGAAAGATTTTTTTTTTAAGAAAAATCATTAAATTTTTTTAAAAATAATTAAATTTTATTACATTTAATTTAAAATCTTAAAATAATAAATTCATTAGTTATTTTTTTTTATGTATTGTTTAGGCTTTTATAATTTATGTAGATGTTAAACTTCCATTTGAATTTATAATAGATTCAAGTCTAATACACATGCATTAATGAAAGAAATTATTCTCTTTTTCTTTTTTCTTTTGCAAAATACTGACACCTTTTGCACGAATTAATTTGAAAAGAAAAATATAAATTATTATGATTACGCTATGAGTTGACTAGTAATTTTCGATTAAATTCATTCTCCTACTTGTGCGTTTTTTTTATCCGTGATAATCGAGCTTAGGATCTTACAATAATTGTTAATAAGTTTTCAATATAAATCTAAGTCATGATTAAACAGTTAAAAAAATTAGATCTTCAAATGAATGGATTCAAATTCAACTAGTCCATCATGTACTTTCTGAAATAAGGGGCGTAGATGTTTCGTATAATTTAACAACATATTCATAAACATAAAGAGATTAATGGTTGAGAGTGGTCTTTTAACAACCTAACAAATAATAATAAAATGGTCCAAATTTATAATATTGGTAGCTTCCCTCCTTTTCCTTAAAATAAATTATTTATTTTTTCTCTTTCCCTTCTTTATTTTTATATGACAGTAATTTATCATCTTCTTTTTTATTTTTTATTCTTGTATTCAATTTTATCATAAAAAGGTTTCTGTTGTGCAATGTTCCAAAATACGTAATATAAATGTGTTTTCATATTATATCAATATTTTTATCTCGTACAAAAATAATTATTTGTTATGTATCTTTGTTTATGATGAACATTAAACCCTAATGCTTAGACAACACTTTAAGAGTTGCGCAGTGTTTAAACAATAATTTTTAAATGTTGTCGTGTATTTAAGTTAGGTTTCTTTAAACAATGTCACCTTTGAGATAATATTTTGTTGTTGTGGCAAGAACAATTAAATATTATGCAACAGTTTGCAAATTGTTGTTATGTTTAAGTTGTGCAAGACTATCACCCCTTGAACAAAATTTTTAAATGTGAGCAAATATAATATAAACAATTTTGTTTCGTTTAGATAATTGGTTTACAGTGATTATATACATTTAGATCACACTATTAAATGGTTTTAAAATGTAACTTGTTTTTTCTTTTACTAGTTATCCCCGTGTTTAACAATTTCATGACGTTGCTCCTAATAAATCAACTTCTTACATGGTAAACACATGATTAGGTGCATTTTGGCACAATATTTTTTATATGAGTGTTATATATTCGTGTAAATATAATAAATAAATAAAAATTATTATTTTAGCGTAACGACAAAAAAAATATGTGGTAACAAATATTTTGATCTCAAATTCATTAACAATTAATTTAAAAATTGGTAAAAAGTCATCAAAAATTTGATTTTTAATTTGTTGTTAAAATGATTGGTCACCTTCTACTATGAAAAATCAATTAAGCCACCTAAATTTAGTCACAAAAATTAAAAAAAAAAAAAATTGTGATTCTTTCATTGGTCCCTAACGTAGTACATGATTAAATTTAAAAAACATTTTGTTCTTAATTCAGTCGCAAATGTAATAATATATGAACATTTATTTTTCGACCGCTAAAAGGTTATTTTTTTATTTTAATTAAAATATTTTTGGTATCTAAATCAATGACAAAACAATAGAAATATTTAGTCACCAATATATTTTGGTGGCTAAATCAGTAACAAAAAAAGTAGAAACCAATTTATTTTAGTAACTACTTTTATGTATGTAATTACCTATTTATGTACAATATTTTGATATGTTTGTAAATAAATTTTTAACCTGTTTATAAATTATATAAATTTAATTACGCTAAATAACAATCACCTCAAATATATAATGTATTAAAGACTAGTATAAAATATTAAAAGTGTACATATATAGTGATCGACATATGAAAGCATGTAGAAGTTGATGTAAAAAGCATTCATAAGTTTTACTTGGTATAAATTGAGCTAAAGGGTATTGGTTTTGATAAATCTGATCCACAAATAAGAGATGGTGGGTTATTAGAATATGCAATAGTATATAAAAATATCAGCAAAACAACCATCCTACGTGAGTTTTTGTCGATGGATTTTATGATGGGTTTGTTATACTCTTTCTCCTTGAGTTTCTTTCCACCAATGCTAATTCCATATGGGTTGTCGATAATAATGTCCCTTAAACCAATTATTACCATGATAAATCAATCCAAATTAACCAATACAAATCTTTGAATAAGAATTTGTAACAAGTGGAATAGGGTTTAGATGTATTTTACATTAGAAAGAGAACATACATAAATTTGTTAATGAAATACAATACAAACTATAGGGACATTAAAAATCAATTATTATTATGATAAACCAATCCAAATTAAGTAATACAAATAAAATAAATACTTTGAATAAGTATTTGTAACAACTAGGATGTTATTCATTACCTCATTGAATTTCTTTTCACAGGGAAGATAAATCTATCGTAGATAAAAATAGCTAAATTTGTCGTAGATAAGAATAGTTGCGAATGCTGAAAAAGTAATAAAGCTACTTGAACCAATGATTATCTTGGTGTCATTTAAGCTACAACGAACAAAGTAAAGCAAGAAATTCTAACAGTTCGTCATTTTTATTAACATAAGAGAAAGTAAGTAATTCCTAATTATAATTATTTTATCATAAACATCTAAAAAAATATACAATCACTTTCACTCGTTGATTTAGTGGCTAAAACATTACATTTAGTGGCCAAACCTTTTTGATCGTTGATTCGGAGACTAAAACATTACATTTAACGTTAAACAAAATTTCATCGTTAATGACTATATTAAATATATTTTAGTGACCAACAAATTTTTGATGGATAATACAATATTTAATTTGGTGGCCAAAACATTGCATTTAGTGACCAAACATTTTTTATCGCCAGTTACCATATTAACATATTTTAGCGACCAACAAATTTTCGATGACTAATACACTATTTTTTCTATTGCTAATTTGGTGACTAAAACATTACATTTAGCAACCAAACATTTATAGTCACTATACAAATAAATATTATTATACACTAATTTAATCGTTATTGTAGCCATTAATTTACAAGGATAATTATTTCAGTTACTTTGCGGCTAAATTTTTTCTATTCACTCAATTGCTAAGGTACATTTTTTTTTAGTGAAAAGGATGTGTCTTGCATACATATGGAAATCATCATATTTACCATTGCACACAAACTCTCATTGAACTAATTATTTTTTACGAAATATTATGAAAGTTCAATTTCCACACAAATTAATGTGAATTTTTTATATTTTACCTTCAAGTATTTTCCTTTAATCTTGATAGGTCTTCCAACAACAAGATGTAATCAAATTATAATGTAAGAGATGAATTTAAAATCCCAAATTTAATTCAACCATACAAAAATTATCAACATCCAAAAATGGCAACCTCTTCTAACCATCTTCATAATTTTTTAAGCTATTGTTCATAATATTGAAACCAATAGATGCTCGATTATATTTACCAATAGCTCTGTAACAAGTGTCATTTCATTCCATAAATTATATAGATCCTAAAACCTCTTTCAACCAATAAGATTTTATTGCTTTTCCATATTCAATATATAATAACTTTTAACTTTGTTTTTTATAAGTATTTATATTATTGATTCTCTATTATTTTTATAAAAAAAACATTGATATTGTATTTAACGTGATGACTAATTGTTAAATACAATGACTTTTCTAATAATATTGATAATAGGTGGTTTGAAATAAAGAATGTTTTTCTTGTTTAATTTATATACACTAATTGCAGTATGCATTGAACAAACTAAAATGTTAGTGTATGAACTTATCTTTAAGTATATATATTTTTTATATATGTAAACATTATTATTGTATGATAATAAAAGTCAAACATAAGTTCTTGTACATGTTACTCAAACATCCAACTTTCCTCCGGGGTTTATGTATACATAAATTTATTTCATAATTTAAAGATATATCATAGTTTTAAAATATGAAATTTTTATTTTCTTCATTTTCTCTATTAATCCATTATACTTTTAATATTTTTCACATTGTAATTTTAATTCGTCTTAATTTCGTGATTTTGGTGAATTTCTTTTTTTCCCCATAATTCTAGTTTCCAAATTTTAGAAAGTCCACAAAAACTGTACAATTCTCAAATTTGCGTCCTTTCTTAACAAATTCTAAATCTCAAACTCATTAGATTAAAATTAAATTAAAATAATACAATCAATTAAAATAGGAAGAATAAAATATGCAAAAGTGAAAATTAAATCATACTTATGAGTTTTCTATAATCTAAATACTAAAATCAAGAAAAATAATAATGACACCAATGCCATAACTTAAATGGAGGATTGAAACTAGAATTAAATTTATATTGTTCTACTTAGACGAGTATTTTAACGACGAAAAGTACTCTTTCTTAATTATTACAAACTATACTTTTTATCCTTATCTGTGAATTGATTTAATATTTTTTTAAATATGATTTATATTATAATTAACTTATCCATTATAAAGGTAAATTAGTTTTAAAAAATAAAAATATATATATATATATATATATATATATATATATTATTTTCCAAGGAACAATGAAGTGGGAATTATTGTTGTAATTAATTAAAGAGACGGTTTATTTTAATAACAAATATCGGGTAAATTTATGCTTACGTAGGAAGTATATCAACGACGTCGTGTTGCATCGCACATATTGATTGTTACATATATAACCTTGTTTGTCTTAAAATCTCTACAAAAATTGTCACTCCCAGTTGTTAGAATTTAATAAATAATGAGGGGTAGTGATGTAATTAAACATGCTATAAAGATTCAAACCTGGACCTCTTCTGTTGCAAAAAAGGGCAAGAGGATCAGAGGAGTTACCGTGATCCATTGTTGTTCTCTATCTTAAGTTTTTATTTCTCTCTCTAGAATTTTCTATCTGCTCGTCCTTCCTCACAAATTAGGGTTTTTGCGAATCTCTTGTTAGTCTGTAATCGAATCAAAGCCATGGTTTCCGATTCAATCTCTGCCGTGCCGATTCCCTCCGCCGCAAACACTAAGAACCCCGGGAAGAAGAAGAGGGTTCGATTTATTTTTGTTTTTAAATTTTGTAATGATACATGCATTAGGTTTTTCATTCTCATCAATCTCATCGATTATAATTGCCTGTGTGTTCCAGACTAACAGGTCTGCAAAATTGAAGCAGTATAAAATCGATGCGCGCCGCGAACAGTGGTTATCGCAAGGTACGTTACGGGTGCACGTGCGCACTTTTGTCTCCATTGATCCATTCACTCTTTGATTCTGGTATGTATTTTCGATTTGTATCCGAGAGTTTCAGGTGTGGTGAAGAGTAAGGGATGCAAGGACGGTGTGGACGATGACGTCGTTCACGCGCCGCCGCCGTCGGTAAATCACGGCAAGCACTCCTTGGAGCCTCTTAACACGAGGCGCGAAGGCGAAGAAGACGACGGATTGATTCATCATGACAGCGATTCCGAGTCTCCTACCAACTGTCCTGCCGGCGTATTGTGCGGCAATGATTCGGGAACAAATTTCACCGGAAGCAGTAGTGGTGGGAGCAGCAGCAGCAGCAGCAGTTCAAGCAGCGGCGGGTGCTGTTCCGGGAACATTACCGAGGAGGAGGGGGAGGAGGAGGAAGAAGAAGGTGAGGACGATGATGACGGTTGCTTGGATGATTGGGAGGCCATGGCAGATGCTTTAGCCGCCGATGACAAGCACGAAAATCCTTGTTCTGATTCACCCCCTGTGGTTTTGCCTCGTGAAGGATCCAATTTAGAGTCTCCGAATTCAAAACCCGAGAGTAGTAGATTGGTTCCTTGGGGCTCTGGTAGTAGCCGAGCGTGGAGGGCCGATGACGCCTTTCGCCCTCAGAGTTTGCCAAATTTGTCTAAGCAGCACAGTATGCCGAACCCTGATCGCCGCTGCGTAGGAGGGGTCCCCTGGGCTCGTGTCTCCACACCTTCCTCGTGTCCTATTTGCTGTGAGGATCTGGATTTGACGGACACGAGTTTCTTGCCTTGTTTCTGTGGGTTTCGGCTTTGCCTCTTTTGCCACAAGAGGATTCTGGAGGAGGATGGGCGTTGCCCCGGGTGTAGAAAGCCTTATGAGTGTGAACCTGTTGAGACAGAGGCGAGTGTGCATGGAGGCAGCCTCACTCTTCGGTTGGCACGTTCCTGCAGCATGATCGAGAGGTCTTAAGCCCGCGGTCTGTCCTTTTCTGTTTTTTTTTTGTTGCATCATCGTCTGTATTTTAGGGGATATCTAATTTTCATAGATCTAGTTGGCCTAGTGTTATGAGTTTTTGAGCACCTTGAAATCAAGTTGTTTCTCGTTTGATCTTATGGTGCATGTGGTAATGTAGAGTACTCATGTTGGTATGTGAATACATAAGGTGGTATAGAAATTCAATACATTGAAAATGGTGAAATCATGCGGGTTATTTCCTTTATGCTTCTATTTGTTTTATTCATGTTTTGTGTACAGTTTCCCTTCTCTAAAGTCTATTACCTCTATATTTGAAACATCCTGTTTAATTGAGAAAGTTAAATTTCTGATAATGTTAACTTTTTGGTGGTGTTGGAATGTGTAATGTTTATATTTTCTCTCTTCCTTTCTCTCTCTTACATAATTGCATTTGTATTTGTTGTACTCTGAGATACTTACAATGCTGTCATCTTCCTTTAAGATATTTGTTGCTATTTATTAATTAGTTGAAGTTATATGCTAATAATCATCATTAGCCAAGTCATAATCTGTATGGTTTTCCTATAGTTTTTATCGTCTTTGAATGATATTTTGATTTGTAAGTGGGAAGGGAGGGGCGACGACGAAAGGGAAAGAAGGGGGAAGCAAGGGATAATAAAATCCACCAAATATTGCAGGGCATTTGAAGGTGATATGTTGGCCCTCTCATTTTCCTTTCCTCCATTCCTCACCAACCAATATTAATCTTACGTTGTCTCTGCTTATAAGTCACTAAAGTTTTTCAAAAGCTAATTTTAATCATTTAACTGGTTTGTGAATTGTTTCCGTCCATGAAGGATGGCACAGAAGTGCTTGTAGTTTATATTGTTTGCTACTTTGTTTCTAGCCTTTCACTACATATGACAAGTCTTTTATGCAAAATTAGAATTTGTTTAATATGGCTGCAACATTTTGTTACTGGACCATCTTGAATAAATAAGATGAATGCCATTGTTATAGCTTGGTTCTTCTTTTTCCTATAACCAGTTCTATCCTCACATGAAAGGGATTTTGGAAATCCATTTTTTATGAGTTAAAATTGTAAATACAGCTTTTTTCATGACATTTAAACGTTTATTTTTGTTGTCTCCCATTGATTCTCTTTTAGGAACCGACAATATACTGGTGTTAAATGTAAGTATGAAGACAGGTCAATAGTGTTTTCAAGTTTTTCAAGGTATGCGAATATGTTTACATGTTTACCGCATTGTTGTGCATTAATCTTATAGGTTTGATTCAGTTTCGGTCAAAGAATAATCTGTCCTTCCTGCTTCCTTGTGGTTCAAATAAATGGTACATGACTGGTCTACATTGATTTCAATCAACTACCATCCGATCATCATCCTGACTCCTTGTAATCTTTCAAAATTGGTACTTAATTTAATTTTTGTTTGTACTAGTAATTTGTGCAAAACAACCATTTACTGTGTATACAACAATTTCTGAGTCATTCTGCATTGATATTGTTCCTTTTATATTCTGCCCGTTCCTTCTCGTTCCACCTATGATCAAGAGAACCCACAGAATAAGCTAGCACAGTTTTAATATCTACATGAAGCAAAGAAACTGGATTATTTGTATGACTATGTAAATATTTATAGAATTGACTTGTCGAAAATTCTTTCTACATGACTAGTTGATTCTATAATGTGAGTAGTGAGTTAGTTATTTAGAACAATAACTTTTGAAAGATCAGCAGGCTACTTATATGAAAATGAATGACATTCGGGAAGATGGAGTGTAAGAAAGATGGAAATTTGTGAACGAAAATTATTCGTTTGGTTGGTATGATATAAGTATGAGAAATCAGGAGATTTAATTGGCTGACAGTTGCATATTTTTTGCTTCTCTCTTGTCATAATATTCTCATCTGTCGTCTCTTTTTATACTTGGTAGCATGCTTTTCACAACCAATTTCTCTGTCTCTCCTGCAGTTACTGGTTTGAGGTTTGTTGTAGTGTAGACAATGGAACTGATCACGTGAAAGGTACTAATAAATATTTGTCGATGCCTTGTGTGCTCTGGTTATACAGTCTGTACTTGTGTTATGTTAAATGCTTCATTTGGGAAGAGTTGATCTTATGAGAAATATGAACCTTTTTTCTTATTATTTTCTTTGATTCATGGGCTAGACTCGTATACTTGCCGGTTGTCTTTTTTCAACAAATTTGATCCCAAACAGATGTCACCATTCTTCGAGTATTTGAGAAATAGAACTATGATGAGACATACGAATACATAGAGATAATCAGGCTGCTCTGCTAGTGGTAGGTCTATCTTTTTTTTTTTTGTTTGACGATGTTCTTAAATAAGCTAAAGAATAGGAATCGAGTCCAGCTTTTTTACTGGTTATGTTGTGTTGTTTTTCTGATATGTATTTACACTAATTTTAATATTTTAAAATACATTAAAAAATTTTGAAAATATCAAAATTGGTTTAACTTGGAGGCAAAACAGGAAGATAACACAAAACAATAAAAAACCATGGAAAAGCTAAATTCGAAAGATTCCCTTGGAAATTAAGATAAAATTTTAGTGAGTTGAACTTCTGATGATTATTTAACCGGTGTGATAAAGTAAAAGCAGTTGCTGGAATGTCGCTTTGCAAACAGAAGACGTTTGGGCCATTGAGAGTGGAAACATGCACATGAAAAACTACTCTTGTAAATGTAATTGAACATGCTGTACATGTGAGTAAATTAGATTTGGGAAGTACCCCTATAACTTTCTGGTTGCCTAGCCTGGTTGTTCTGTATTGGTAAAGTTGTTGATGTGTAAGGAAATCACGAGACCTTTTATCTCAAAAGTCTGCATGTTGTACACACTAAGAACCAAATGTAATGTACCCCTTTATTGTTTTAGATATTAGTTATTGCGGTAAGTTTGCTCAGTTTTATAAATAGGAAGGTGGGTAAGAGTTGATGATGCTGTATCTGGTTTTCTGCGGCTAGGAAGCGTATGCTTATGGCAAAAGATAGGTTTTTAAATTGAAGATTGTAATGGACGGCCAACTAATATCTTGAATGATAATTTTATGCTGTTCTTAGCCATATGCTTTTCCTGTAGTAGTGTTTCGTTTGCAGTTCGTAAACTAGTGGTTGGCACATTATTAACTTAATTGTTTTTACGCTTCTATTTCAATCAACGATTTGGATAGAACTCGTGTGATTTTTCAAACAAGTTACTTGTGGATAGAATTCTGTTTACATTCTCCAAAACCATAAGCCGAACATGCATTTAATATTTGAACGAGTTCTGTGCTTTTAGTTCCCTTAATCTAACTTATCTCTGCATTTATCGTTATTTGTGTTTTTAATATTCTGGATTGCTCTTTTTCTGGGTCAAAATAATGTGCTTTGCCTGCTTTCTGTATTGACGACCAATTGGTTGTTGATTTGGTTTGCCGCAATCGTCGAGCTCGCATACTGCAATTTGTATGATAAAAAATAGTTTCAATTCCGCCAGCCTTTCGTTAACAGTATGTTCTTTATTTGGCCCTATGTTTCTTTTAGCACGAGTCAAGTGTAGCAAAAAAACTGGACTTTTACTTCCTGTACCTCCATTAAATGCACCTCAATAACTTTAAAAATGTTCATCATAACCTTGTTCGAGGTTCCGTAACACACCTTCTGAAAGATATTTATTGGAAAAGGATCCTTCCTGATTAGAATATGCAGAACGTTAGTTTTGATTTCTGAAAGCGAAACTGTAATATGAATATTTCGAAATAACTGGAAAACTTTCAGAGAGCAGCTTTTCCGGAATACATGCTTCAGAACGACGATTCTGGAAAACATATTCGGATAAAAAAAAATTTCAGAAGTCCCTGCAAAAAGCAATCCGGAATGTTATCGAATAGCAATTGTGTAGAAGGCCTCGAATCTAAGTTCCAATACACAGTTGAATTCACTGCAAGAACAATAAATAAAAATGCAGAGTGAAATCCACTCTGCGTAGCCCTCTAAAATTCATAGTTTCGCCTCAATTAACCACGACGAAAGAGCAGAACTGCAAGTGGATTTCAACTAATGAGTGTACTTGCCTCGACAGCGCCTCAGCCGCATCACCCTTGTTCCTCGTCGAATCGATTCAAAGACCTCCTAAACTTAATTCACCACTTGTGATGTAGCCGTCATGCCCCGGAATAGTCATTCCGGAACACTGTTCTGAAAGGCTTTTTCTGAAATTCAAAAATAATGTTCCAATATTCCTGTTAGGAAGGAATGCTTTTCCCATAAATATCTTCCGGAAGGTGTGTTTTGGAAACCTCTTTGGAGGACTGTTTTAAATAGAATTTGCTCTAATATATTGGATTTATAGTTTCCAACTGTTTGCGACAAAGTGACAGCATGTAGAAATACCCTTGGTGTGAGTATCTGTCAAATTCTTTTATTTTTAATTAATTATTTTAATTATCTTTATTTATTTTGATTTTTTATAATTATATGATGTAATAATTTAAAAATATTGAAATGATAAATTAAAAATGAGTTGAAAATAATGGATGAGAATATCATTATCCAAAAATGATAATAATATTTCGTTATCAAAATTATATTAGCTTCCAACAATACGTTAGGTTTGACTGATAATTTAAAAAAAAAAAACTAAAAATGCTAAATGGTACTTAGTCAAAGCGATATAGATACTACATTGATTGATATGGTACATAGAAAGGGAAAGATAATTTAGAAAAAAATAATAATAATAAATAAACCATCAATTTCATTTTTAGATATCACTTTTCTCCATATTTAGTCTGCCCATAATCATCGATTTTTGAAGATACTAATCATATTTTTCTTAGAGAGTACATCATAAGCATGTAAGATCACATTTCTTCATTTGTATAAGATATAACGGATAATAATCCTAACCGAGTAGTACAAACAAGAACGAAATTAAGAAGAAAAAAAAAGAAAGAAGGTTGCCAAAAACATACAGTCACTAGTTGTTTTAAGTTCATTCACTTTTAACACTTATATCAACAATTTTAGTATCAAACAACAACGCTCTAAAAGTCAGGGAACATTTTTATTAATTTTGAAACATGAAAATCCAGGTAAAGAAAGAGAGATCGATGCAACGAGAACCGTAAGTGATTTGGAATTAATTAGAAGCAAGAAAATGACATGGCTACTTACTCACCCTGAATTGATGCGTTTATTGAGGAAGTTGATTCATCCTTTGACCATTTCTGGGAGTCCTCGTTCATGATAAGCACCAGTCTTATCAGTTTCTTGACCGCCACAAGAAAGAAAGAAAGAAAATGATGGGAAATGGGTCACAATGGAGGAGGATCTGGCAACTGCAGATCCCACATCGGTGCAAGATCTTTCTATGGCTGGCATTGAACGAGAGGCTCCCTACATCAGTTCCTCACATCGCAGATTTTGCATTTTCCCCGTGCCCCTTTTGCCACGGCCACGAAACTCTCCTTCACGTGCTGCGTGATTGCCCTCGAGCCACCACCGTGTGGGTTCGTCTCGTTGCCCCTCAACACCAACGTGCCTTCTTCTCCTCCTCCCTGTGGAACTGGATCTTCACCCATCTTCACCACCCTTGGTCCATAGCTGAATGTGATGATAAGGATGATGTTGTATTATTCACTGCCACTGTTTGGTTACTGTGGAAGGATAGAAAAAGTTGGGTGTGTGATGGACGTAGTTTTTCGTCGGAAAGAGTGGTTCACCGTGTGGCTACTCTTGCCGATGATTATGGGCGAGTTGTTGAAGTGGAACACTCTTCTCCTACCGCTCTTGTACGCTATGTTTCATGGTGTTTCTACTGGAACCAACCCCCAAAGCAGCTTCACTTGCGATCCATCGCACACACTTCTCCTAAGTTGTAGATTTTCTCTCTCATCTTCTTTAAATACATCTTCTTCTTCTGTATTTTCACCTTACCCTAGAACAAATTATAATTCACATCCCTAAAATATGTGGCTGTTGTCTCATTAGTCCTTATAAAATTATCTAATTGGTTTCATTTCCTAATATTGTCTTCTCTTAAATAATTAATCACTCTGTTGATAACTTTATTCCATTTACATTTAAAAATTATAAGTTAAACTGTCATGCCAATAACACTTAAATTAATCTTAACCATAAGAAAAACATATTTTAATCTATTCAGATATTTCTTTTATCTATTATTTATAAAATCGTTTATCTTGCAATATCTTCCATCTCTCCGTGGTTTCAAACAAATAATACTACATTTTACTTTTAATTCCATCAAATTTATTCATTCACACATTCTTGTATCATTTCTTGAGGATAGTGATATTTTAACAAATTTTTAACTCATTATTTTAATTATTTTTCAATTATTTATTATATATTTTTTAATAATATGATATGATAATTTAAGAATAATTAAAGTAATAAATTAAAAATGTATCAAAATATATTATTCCACGAACCTAAAAGTGACATATGAAATATAATATTTTACGTTTTTTTGATAATTCACCACAAAACATTCGGAGAAATATTTTTACTTATAACATAATTACAATGCATTATCTCACACAAAATATAATAATAAGAAATTATAATTATCTCATTTTTATATTTTTTTTTCTTCAAAATAATGATAGGTGATAGGTGATAGGTGGAAAATTCATTTATAATCAACGGTGAGTTTTTAGAAAATATTTTGGAGTGTTAAAATTAAATGTGACAAATACATCCATCCTCGTGGGTATTGTCCGAACCCATTCACATCTTGACGAAAAATTCTCTCATTGACTGAGTATGGGTAAGAAAAATACCCGACTTTTTCAATTGGGTATGAGGATAGGTATGGAGATATACATATTTGTCCCATTTTCGTCCACATACTCGTCATAATATCTATCCCCGTCATATCCTGTCCCTGTTTTAAATCATTAAAATATTCATGGTCAGTTAAGTCAACTTTTATATATATATATATATATATATATATATATATATATATATATATATATATATATATATATATTGCTACACATTTTCTATTTTTTGTTTGTCATCAAATTCATTTACATATTCAATATATTTTTCATCTTATCATAAACTTTATGCAATTATGTTTAAATGATGTATATTAATTAAGTATTTTTTATGTCTCACATTTGGATATTTCTTTTATTTTTTAATATTTTTATTTGTTGTATATTTTCCTTTCATATGAGAATGTTTAACTTTCTCAATTTAAGTGTTTAATAGCTTAAACCTTTTATTTACTAGGTAATATAAAAAAAATATTCTACTATTATTTTTTTTTTTCATTTGAAAAATTATTTTGTTTTGCTAAAATAATTTTCGTTATTTCTCAACTATTGATTATGTTGATATTTGATAAGTTTTCTTACATCGTTAACGTATTTTTCCATTTTATCACACCTTTACTTATACATTTGTTTACCTTTGTGTGATTTCATTCAATAGTCTCTCAAATTGTTTTTAAGAGACACATTTGATAATTTTTTTAACATTTTTATTTGTTGCTTATTTTTATCACGTAGAATACTATTTTTATATATTTTATATAATTATTTTTTATTTGATAACTCATTATCATATTGTAATTTTGTCACTATAATTGTATAAATAAATTTTATTTAATATAATATAAAAAATTATTGTAATTGCCATGAATTTATTTTTATCACCATCCAACATATATTGAAGTTCAAAAGATATAAAATCTATGTTAAAATTTTATTATTATTAGTTTAATATTTGTTCTTTGCGTGATTTTGATCAAGTGATGTATTATAACTTTTATTAGCATATAAAAAAGAGATTCATTATAATTGTATAAATAAATTTTATCTATTAAAATATAAAAATTTAATGTAATTGTCATTAATTTTTTTTATCACCATCCAACATATATTGAAGTTCAAAAGATATAAGATATATGTTAAAATTTTATTATTATTAGTTTAATCTTTGTTATTTGCGTGATTTTAATCAGATGTATTATAGCTTTTATTAGTGTATAAAAAAAGATTCATTATAATTTAAAAAGTTGAAGTAAACAAACCTTTAAAATATATTTTAATTTGAATATTTGTTTTCCTTTTATATTTTTTTAAAATATTTTTAAATTTTATCAATTAGGTTTCATTAATGTTTGCAAATTTCATAAATGTTTTTATTCTCATGAAATTTTATTTCGTATTCTAAGTTTAAATGTATATAATTATAATTTATTTCAAAATATTTGATATCGAATAAACAATCATCCTCTTAATATTGAATATTTGATAATATTATATTTTCTTTACCGTAATTTGTATTATTTCATAAAAATTAATTCATTAATATTGAAACAATCAGGAAGCACTATGAGTACAAGTATATATCCGTTACCCGGTAGAGATGGGGATGAGACAAAAGTTTGATATCCTTTGGGTTTGAATATGGAGATGTAGATGAATTTTTTTGATGAGGATGAATACGGGATAGCGAAACTCGTTCACACCTGTTCGTTGTGATCGCTAGTTAAAATTGATGTACAATTTTTTTTTTGAGTGTCAAATATATACAAAATAAAATAAATTATTTCTATTTACATAGTATTTTATATATTATAAATAAATTGGGAGGCCAATAACTATTTCAAACATAATAAAGCTCTCTCATTTGTGTGTTTGGATAAGAGGGTAGATTTTAAAAAATGAAAAAGAAAAAAAATGAAGGAAAAAATAATGATCTGTAAGTTATTTGAATTAAGGGAAAAAAAATAAAAGTGAAAAGAAAGTTTATGAAAATTTTGAAATTAATTTAAAATTGTTTAAATTAGTTTTATACAAATGTTAAACTTTGTTTAAAAATATCAATTTTATAAACTCAACTATGAAATTTTAAAACAATTTTTAGCAAGTTAAAATAAATATATTTAAAATTTGAAAATAAAATTTAAACAAAGTTTAATGTAAAATATAAATGTAAATAAACTTAATATTGTTAAAAATATGTAATGAAAATATCACTTATAATAAATATATCATTATAATATTTATATAAAAGTTAAATTTGGTCTTAATTTTAGAAGGGATGAAATTAAAAATTTTTAAAAAAGTTGGGACAGAGATGAAATCAAAATAACAAATATATAGATCATATTGAGATCCAAACAATGACTTCACACATGTCACCATACTAAATTGACATGTGAAACGATATTGATGTACACATGACATAAATAATAAAAAAAAAAGTTAAAAAAAATGACACATATTTAACGTTGTTAATACTCTACTAACGAAAATGACATAATTGTTACATATCTTAAAAAATATGAACCTAATTAAGACTACAAAAATCTGGGGATCTATTTAAGATTTTAGTACAAAAACGTAAACCAACAAATATTTTAACCAAATTTTAATAGGATAACTTTTCATAACCTTTTTTTAAAGTTAAAAACCAGAAAGAGAAATGAAGGTAGAACGAGACTGATGATTAAATATTGTCTATTGAGAATGAAATTATTATTTTTATAAATGTTATATTGATACTTTTATTATAAATGATTGTTCAAAATATTATATTATTAACCTATGTTTTGTTAATAATTTCTTTTACCACTAAAATTTGTTTTAAAAATTACTAGTTAATTTTGTAACATATTTATACTTAATTAGTTTTAATCTTATAAAAATATATTTTAAAAAAATATTTTAATTATTAAACAACTATTACAAAATTGAATTAAAAATATATATTTATTACTAAATTGAATAAAAAAAACCTATAAGAGACTAAATTAAAATAAAGACAATGAAGTTGACATCGACTCATGTCTTATCACATGACAACAAAATTTTTTATAATAAAAAAATAAAAAAGTACATAAAATAAAATATAAATAAAATAATAAAAAATTACATAATATTTGGTACAGTGTTAATGCTATTAGTATTTTTTTTTTAAAACAAACCTAAGACACAATTGAAAATTTTTAAAAAACTCAATATATTTCTACCAAAGCATAGATTATATGAGTAATTAACCCAACTATAAAGTTAGTGGAGAATGACACTTAAACAAGAAAATGAAAATCATAAGAATAAGAATAATAGAATATACTAATAACACCCATTAGTTCGGTTCCTTTTTACTATAAAGAACAAATACCTTAAAATCTTTAACAATTTAACTAAAACATAGCTATCCTATTAATTCTGAAGTTAAAACTAACTTTATATATATATTAACTGCAAACCAAGTTATATGTCCAAATTTGACTTTTTCTATGAATTGAGAAGAAATTAATATATTTCATATGAATACGTCTTTTTTTATATGACGTAATGTTTTCGAACAATATTATTATTTGGATAATTTTTTAAATACGTTGATTCTTGCAGTTTCGTTAAAATTATGATTGATGCTCAAAACCTTAGAAGTTCCATAAAAAAAACACATCAATTGATTTTTAACGTTTTAAAAATGTTTAATTATATTTTATCTACAAAAATTGAATGTACCTAGACACCTCAAATCTGAACTCTGTCAAAATAAATATCTTGAAAATAAAATAAAAAGGGGTCGGAATAAGAAAATTGTAAAATAAATATAGTAGTTATTGATGCAATTATATAAAAATCTTAAAATTTCCTTCATTGTATTCTATTTAGTTTATATACATCTCCCACATTTTCCAGAAAGGGATTGGTACTTTGTGAAGGTGTGGGATGAAGAACGAGAAATGATGAGTAGAGAGAATAGAGAATAGATATGGAAGAAGAAAAAGCAGCGGCGTACTACGACGAGTTGACCCGGAAGGGCGAGGGGGCCGCAAGATTTAAACAAGGTCTCGGCTTTTCCTCTTCCGCATCAAACGACGACGTTCCGAAACCCGGCTCCGCCCTCGCCTCCTCCTCCTCCTTTCTCTCCAAATTCGTCAAAGCCTCCTCCACCCCCTCCCACTCCGACAAGCAACCGCAAGTTAATGCCACCTCCGCTCCTTCTGAGTCGGAGAAGCAAGCGCAACTGCAATCCATTCACGACAAGCTCAAGAAAAAGCCATCTTCCGAGCCTAGGGTTTCCAGCAGGGATAGGAGTAGAAGACGAAGCAGGAGCAGAGACAGATACAGGGAATCGCGGAGGCGAAGCAGGAGTAGAGACAGATATAGGTATAGGGATTCCGAAGGGGACAGGAATAGGGAGAGAGGGAGGCGTAGAAGTAGAAGCAGAAGCGTTTCTCCTCGCAGACAGCGTAGGTCGGAGAAGGAGGCGAATGATACAGGGAAAGTCAGTGAAGCGAGAAAGGGAAAGAATGTTGGGACTGATTATTCCAACCTAATTCAAGGTTATGACCGTATGGTACGTTCCATTTTTTTTTTTTCTCTCGCCTTGGCCTGGTGAAGATGTTGCTTTCGTGTCTGGACACTCTTTTTATAAATTCTGTCTACTATTGCCTCGATTTTGTTTGTCATGATTCATGGACATCTTTTGTTGCTATTGTCTACAGTCATCTGCTGAAAGAGTTAAAGCCAAGATGAAGCTTCAGCTCTCAGAAACTGGTAAGCCAATAGATCTCCCAAGGCAGAAATTATCGGTAGTTCTTAATGCATTTTCACCATATGTTTTGAAATGAATTATTTTTGTTGATGTATTCTGATGTTAGATGCACTGATATTGAATGTTCTGAAAATCTTTCCTGTAGTGGACTAGTTTGAGAATGAAATGATTATGCTAATCTTACACGGAAAACTTAGTTTTTGCCACGAGTAGTATCTTTGCCTTCTCTGGTCTTCTTGTAGTTATGATCATTTGAGGTTAGAAACTACTAGTTAGTTAAGGTTGCTACTATCTAGTCATATATATCGATAGAGCTAGCTATTACAAACCAAAATTCTAATGTTGATATAAATTATAAATATTTGCTCTCTAGCTTGCCAAATGAGATGGTTTGTCCGTATGGTATTGAATTCTTTTCTAATATACTTGATACTTTTAAATGTAGCTGCACATGATTCAGAAAAGGGCGTGGGCTGGGAGCGATTTGAGTTTAACAAGGATGCCCCTCTTGATGATGAAGAAGTTGAAGGTCAGACTTGTTTCTTAATATATTTGTGAGATTTCTATTTGTTGTGTTCCTATGAATTATTCAATTTAATCCTTTGTTTTTAATTCCTTTTTGGAGCTACAAGTACAATTTGCTTTGACTGCTAGTTGTTCCCCGTTCTTGGTAAAAGTTACTAAAACTAGAAGATTTTTACATTGTTCATTTCTATGTAGACATTTCTCGGGTCTCCCTGTGCTTCTCCTGTTAATCTAGTTAACATTTTCTGTATCTTGTTATTGGAAATTAAAAGAACACCTTTCTCAGTATTGTTGAGTAATTAATTGTATGTTTGTCGGTTATTTATATGTTTTTGTTAAGACTTCCTACTTTTCCATTGTTGAATGATGGTGTTTTCAGGTATATATGCTTGTAATGAAAGTTAGTAGTGATGGATTTTTTTGAACATAATCGAACTGATTGTACACGCCTTCCATCTGCAGTTGCTGAAGATGATGCATCCTTAGTCAAACACATCGGTCAAAGTTTCAGATTTTCTGCAGTTCAGGTATCTTTGAATAGTAGTTTGGTTCCTCTTTGATGGACATGTCTGATCATTGTTTGGAAAACTGAATTTCATATTGTTACGTAGGCTAGGAGGGAGGAACAAGTACAAGCTGCTCATGAAGAAGCAATGTTTGGTACTCCGGCGCTTCCACCTCCCACTAGTACAGATAGTGAACCTGAAAGGGAGAACGAGAAGGAGATTGATAAAAAAAATCTGGTTACAAGCCTGTTAAGTGAAACTGTAAGCATTTTTCTATACAACAGAGGATATGGTATGGATGAGTATAACAAATAATGCAAGTAACCCTGTTATATTTGATTTCAGTTGCTGGCCAAGCAAAAGGGATCTTGGCGAGATCGGGTTCGCCAGGCTTAGAATTTTCCTCTTAAAGTTGATATGATGACAGAAAAGATGGCCAAAATGTCACATGGATTTGGCTTCTACCATGTCTACATATATTTCAATTTTGCACTTTGTAAAATTATTTTTGGAGGTGGCTTTAAGCAATCATACCGTGCAACTGTCATCATTTTCAAGCGGGGTGTGTAATGTTTTTTGTAGTGAGTTTCGTAATGAAATTTTTGGAGGGAGAGATTGCAGATGGAACAATGTTAATACAGAGACTTTACCTCTTATGTGCAGTGTTCACCATCTGGGGTTGTATTTGGTGCCGACTCACTTTATGTACATTTTTAGCAATGACACCTTAGATAGAACAGCGATGATGCAACTTCATTGGATTTGTAATAAGCCTTATTTATGTTTCAAATTTCGAAGTGTCTTATTGGGCTATTGCAGATGATCATGTACGGGATGAAATTCACAAGACATAAAATATATAGGTTGAAAAGTTTATTGAATTTACCTTTCGAGTGTTTCGTTGGTTTTGGAACAAAAGAAGGATTTTTATTTAACTGTAAAAATAAAAAAATGGATAGATGTATGGTTGAGTATAATAAGTAATTAATATTTAGTTTTTAATCTAATAAGAAAAAAATCTACAATCTTATTATATTAATTGTAATTTTATTAGTTTACTTTAATTCTGTTAGTTTTATTTGAATTCAGTTAATGTTTTATATTATGTGTGCTTATTAAATAAAAAATTAATGTAAATATGTGATTATTCTTGAAATAATTATCAAATAAATATCTTAATTTTTTTTAAATCTAAAATTGTTATAATTTAATTTTGTTTAGAAATATTTCGAAATTTTTTATATAAATCAATAGCCTAAATTAACTATTTTTAATTGAATAATTATTAATTTTATTATTAATAAATATATACATTTATTTAATAATTTTGTACTTAATATTTATTATTATATTAATTTAAATTTGTAAATTTTTCATATCATCTTAATGAATGATATTTTTAATACTCATTTTAAATATTAACTTGAAATATTTCAATGTCAAAACATAACTATTAGTACATTAAAATAAATAAAAAAATATTTACAATATTAAGTTGAATTATTAATTTAAAATATAATTTTAAATTTAAATTTTTGTTATTTTTCTCACTATTAAGCAATTTAAAATGTTCTTGATTTTAAATTACAAAACTTCAATACGCAAAAATTAATATTTTTCAACAATACTATTTTATTAACAATATCAAAAACTGAATTTAACATATCATGTCATATATTACATAATTAACTTAATAAATTTATTAAAATGGTTACAATATTTTAAAAATTCGTAAAATGTAAATAATTTTAATTGTGTTATTATTTATTTTTCATATTACAATATATATATATATATATATATATATATATATATATATATATATATATATATATATTAGTGTATTTATTATTTTATTAAATGAAACAAATTTTACTGATATTATTTGACAAAAAGTTCAATATTCAAATCTATGATATTTATTACACTTAACATAAATATGTATCTTAGATAAATAAAATATTAGAGACAAAATACTACATTAAATTTAATTTCATAAATATGTATATATTATTTTATATTTTATATTATTAAATCATTCAATAAATTTAAAATTATTAATTTAAGTCAATATTTAAATTTTTATTTTTTATTACAAACTCTTAACATTAATTACATTTAACAAATTATTTGAATTATTATAAAATAAAATTTGAATATTACCAATGTAAAATATTAACTATTTTTTTTTTACTTTTAGAAAATTTCATTATTTCCATTTTTCTAAAAATATAAATATTAGGTTAAAATTTGATTTCTAACTAATCGAATTCTAACCTTTTCTATAGTATAATGGATTAATATTAAAGTCAATTTACCTCTTTTTTATAAATCAAATTCTAGTAATAAACAATATATCATGTTATTATGAGTATATTACGAATAATATGTAATTTGAGTAGTTTATATTTTGAACAATGCTATTTTAAAAATATTCCTTTCCGTGACCGTAGACTCCATTTATAGTAAAAACTTACTCTCAACCAACCCATTCCCATGCTTCTGCGATAAATTTGTTTCGTTCCATTTCCATCTCTCAAAACATATACATAACACCTGTTTTTGTATTAGAGCTTTTAACATATTAAAAAGTATTAAATATTAAAACGATTTACATATTATAATTATATAAAAATTAAAAAATATCAAATAAGAATTAAATAAAGGTCAAAATAATTATAAAAAATGATTATATACATATAAACGTAAGAAATTTATGAAAATAAAGATTTATACAAGGTTATTGGATTACTTAATAAATTAAATATAAATACTAATGACATAAAATAGAGATAAAACATGGGATAATACATACATATACTTATTTTCATACTCAATTTAAAAAATAAAAAATCATATATTATTCATGCTCAAATATAATTAATTTATAATTTTTCGTATTCATATATTTAATAGATGCATTTATTTTTCAGAGTTCGATTAATTTGCAATTTTGAAGGGAAGTTTTGAATATATTTTATCTTGTAACATTCTTAAAATAGATAAAGAAATTACGTACTTTTTAAGTGTTTAATTCTTTTAAAATTATTAATTATTATTATTTTAAATTATTTATTATTCACTTTTTTATAAAATTACTGCTTGTTTTGAAATTTCGAAGCAAGTTGCATATTTTAATGTTTTATTTTTAAGGAAGTTTGATGGGTTAAAGATAAAAAATAAATGCTCGATCAAAGCAAATGAGTGATGTATGTTAAGTTGAGCATATAATCTAAGATTGACTGAGATGATACATTGTTTGAGAATAAATTGTTTATCTGATGAAATTGAAAACATTATTAAAAAAATATGCATAAAAAACCTGTTAAGTATAATTTTCAAATATTTAATTAATTAGTCTTTGGCACTCCCCATTCACATACAAAATTAAGTAAATTACAATTACAAAATTCCGGAGTTTTACTTAAATAGAGATTTCAACTTTGAAATACTTATAAATTGTTATATGAACCGATAAAAAAAAGTTTTTATGTGAAAAAGCTTCCGTGAGTGATTTCAGCCCTCTTAAGTAAGTACTTTCATAAAATTTATTTAACAACATTCCTAAAGTATATATAACGATTGAATAATTATTTAAAAAATATTAAAAATTATTAATTACTATTTATTAACAACTTATTCATCTTTTGTTTTAGTAACTGGCCACTGGGATATCTCTTCCATGTTGTCCTTCATTTTGAAAAGAAGTTTTTCTTCATTATCATTTTTTCAACACATTTTTTCTCTTGGTGAGTAGGATTGAGTCCACTTAGTATTGAATTGAATTGAGTTTACTTCAAGTTAACTCAAGTTATGTTTATCTTGTGTTAAATTAAGTTCGGTTTATTTCTGATTGAGTTTAGTCAAGTTTACTTTTGGGTTCATTTTGACTCTAGTCGAGTCAAACCCACGTAAAATCATGTAGAGTTATGTCCATGTTAAGTTAAGTTGGACTCACATAAGACCAAGTCGAATTAAACTAGATCCACTTTTAGTTAGGCCCATATTGGGTTGAGTTGTGTGAGATCAACGTCAAGTCAAATCAAGTTCAACTCACATTGGATCGATGTCAGGTCAAGTTCTGATCATGTTAGGATGATTCAACCTGAGACAGGGCCAACTAAGATCGAACCCAAATCGAACAATGTCGAGTCGAGTCGAGCCAAATTCAAGTTAAGTTGAGTCGGCCCAGTCAGACAAGTTGGATTGAGCCTTAACTTTCTTGTTAAGTTACAAATAGTAAAGATTATGTCGTAAATATATTTTAATTAGTGTAAAATATTTGAGAATCCAATTACAATTTAAAATATTTTACATTTTTGTGATACTATTAAAAATATTTGAATTAATTATAATTTTGTATTGGAGTCAAATTCATTTTAAGTGTAGACATTGAAAATTATATTTTTTCAACCAATTAATTTAATGAACTAATAAAAGAGGACCATGATTCTTATATTTAGGCCTTCAATTTGTTTTGGTTCCTATATTTATTTTTGACTCAATTAAGTCCCAATATTTGTTGAATAAAGTCAATGTTGTCCTTCCATTAAATTGGCATTAAGGTCGTTTGAAGGTGACCAAATAAAAGACTTAATTAATAATTTAGTCCATTTATTTTTTATATGGAAACAATGTGGTCTCTTTCTCATTAGCATCGTCCTCCACGAATCTTGGAAACAAAATCAAAAGTCACAACTGGGTTAATGTGTCCATCTCGATAATGCAATTGACAAAAATGAAGATCTTGGATCTGAAAACAGTAGAGACAATTTTGATAAAATTGTGTCGCAAAAAATAAAAAAGGTTAGAGAGATAATGGAGTTTGAATTTACACGTGATCACTTCCTAACGATACTAACACTTGTTTCATACAAAATTAATTTAAACAATATATAATTTCAATTGAGATAAAAAATTATAAAGATAAAAATAAATCATAGATATAAATTTTAGAACCAAATTATTAATTAAACATTTTAGACGACCACTCTTAAAAGGACATTAATATTAATTTAACAAAAGTTTTATTCTACCAATGTTCCCATTTCTTTTTCACTGAGCCACAGTTTCAACAAGTAAAAGAACTTCGTAGTATACTTAGAAGATACGTATTACTTTTTATTAATTTATAACTAAAATCAACTTCGAAAAAACATTTATTACAAAATTATATTAAACCAAATTTCAAAAATTAAACTTAATTTTTAAATTGTATTTTTGAATTTAAAATTTAATCCAAATATTTGAAAAATCTTAACTTGTCTAACAAAAAGTATAGATTTATATCCAAAATACAAATCCCTAAATTGGATATTTAAAAATCCTATCCAGGTAAACAGGGCATAAGTTACCCTCACAAATGTCAATTCATAATTGATGCCAATGAGATGATACAGTCAGACAATTTATTGATGGTTGGTTATAATTGCTCCTTTGTTTATGGTGGGTGTAATGGTCCAAGTGTACCAACTCGAATATATTGCAAGTGGTAATTACGAACAAAATTAATTACCCTTCTATTTCGAATAATGCAATGCTTTGAAACTTGGAGGCAACAATAATGCAGTTGCTGCTGCGTTGGATAATAAGTTTTTTTGGAAGGGCTTTTGATTGCTACTTATTTCTTGTACTGTCACGGTCGGCTCTTCTCACAGAGATTCTATTCAAAAACCGCATCTTCAGGATATTGTCCTCTAAGTGCTCTCTGGTAGGTTGTAAAATATTAATGACAATTGATTATTAATCAATCATAATACCATTCAATTTCGACTCCTAGATCTTCAACTCTTGGCCTTTTAGGAATAGGAAACAGCAAAAATGTTATGGAGGTATTTGGGTAAGAAAATGCTGCAGAATAGCTCTCTATTTCGGTATACATTGATGACTTTCCACTGTACATGAGCATGATCAAATGACAAACAAGAGGCAAAAAAAAAAAAAAATAGCGATTCTGACATTTGCTTTTGTGATTCCTAAGGTATAGATTGGTGAACAAATGCAAAACACACCACATGCTTTGATCATAACACCTGGTGTCGACAAAATTGGAGACAGGCAGTAGTGAATCTGTGATCACAATCTAGCCTTCTTTGAGGATAATGTTGAGAGCAATGATGTTGATGGATCGCATGGAAGAGAGATGGATGAGTATGTTGCAGAGAGAGGTGGACTGCAATCAATTGACCGCATTCTTTTCAGAGATTTTTTCTCAACCTCCTTCGCTTTCCCTCTCATGATGAAATCTTTCAAACGTCTTACATCTGACAGTTTTACAGGTTTCAACAGAAACTCCTCTGCTCCTTCCTCCATACACCTGTCATGTCGTAACAATCAACTGTTGAGAAACATGCCTATAAATAAATACTGGTTACAAATACATGTATCTAAAAATACTCTGGTTACAAAAACAAGTATGCATTAGTGCCAGGTGTTTTTTAGTACAAGTTGATAAATTTCCAGAAAGCTTATATCATCACAAGGACAATGCAATCCCTATTATGATTTGTTATGAGTGGATGGTTTCCAGCATAATTAGTGTTGAGCTAACCATGGCATAAGCAAATCACGGTGCCACCATATGACCTATTGGCTGTAAAAGATTTCTGGGGAAACTTTAATTACTATTCAGTATGTCAGATCTACACAAGGATAAGGACCTAACATTTTGAGGTAGTATATCAGTAACTATCCTTGTCAGTGTGAGGTTAGAGTTAGAAAAACGTTGATATCAATTGAAATTCAACTTATGGAAATGATTCCACAATCGTATCCAAATACTCATATTTTTCACTAAAATACTATCTTATTGTAGATGCAATATACATTTTCTACTTCACCATGCCAGTTCAGACCAAACAACAAACACCATAGAAATTATTTGAAGAGTTCATTGGTACAATTCCATGACAGATCCAAAAGACGTGTAAGCTAATGGAGAGTTTACCTATCAATTCGAGTCAAAACATTCTCCGATGACATGATCACCACTGGAATCTCTCTAAACACGGAAGACTCCTGCTGAATTTAACAGAAGGAAGTGTCATTAAGAATCAACTCCCAACCCAAAACACAAATATACAATAAAACTTTGTGTCCGTCCAACTAACTAATCCAGCATCCTCAACAACACACAAAAGCAGCTATCAATCCTCAAATCAAAGGAATTATCCTAATAACACAAAACCCTTCAGAGGATAAGAATCAAACACACTACACACCTTGATTTTCTTGAGTAATTCGTATCCTGTCATCCCCGGCATGGAATAATCCGTCATTATGAGATTAACCTTCGCACTCTGTCACCACAGCCAATAAACAAAAAACAAATAGAATACGTTAGCAACAACCCATTTCAACCACCAACGTCAAAACAACGCCAAAAACTAAATAGCAAAATTCGCTTACATCGAACCCGAGAGAACCGGCCTCTCCGTCCAAGCCCAAATACTGAAGAGCACGAGTTCCACTCTCCACAACCGTCACTGAAAACACCCATTCCAAACACGCAAAAAAACTTCAGAAGATAAACTCAATTTGGCAAAGGAAAATCATAAACACGACATTCGCAACACCAGGTCACCTTTGCAGGAAGAAATCTTGAGCAACCGCTCAATGACCTTGCGATCAACGAGACTGTCATCAACGGCAAGAACGTGAAGCTCCGGCGAGCCAGAAGGAGACTCCTCGAGAAACTCCGTTAGGTTTTGCCGGAAAATTTCACCGGTGATGGCCATGAAACTGAAAAGCTGAGCAGAGGTGGGTGGTGTGAGAATAGAAAGTAGAGAGAAAAATGGGTGGATTTTATTTATATATTGTTAGAAGGGAAAGGAGAGAGAGTGATGAATATAAATATAAGAAAAATGAAAAATGAAATGGATGAAAAGTAAAAGAAAATAATAAAGGCGATAGATTCGGAGAATCCAAATCTGAGAGATCTTTAGAAATCCATGAGAAGCGATTATGCCACCTCCACTTGTCCCTTCTCTTCTGAGGTCAAAATCAAAATCTTACTTTTATTATTACCTATTTCTTTTATTATTGAATGAATTAATAATAGTAACGTTGGTCACGGTCAGAGGAGGCCAACCGTATCTTGTTTGGGTCCACTCTTCCTGTACTTCCCGCGCCTCCTCAATACCCAGTTTTGACTTCGCAACGTATCTTCAAACCAGGATAATTCACTTTTAATTAAACACATTTAACTCATATTTTAGTAGATTTTGTTTTAAAATATACATAAATTACAGAAAATCTATAAATCAATTATTCTTTTATTTAGGTTATCAAAATGACTTAACTCCGTCCACCGTAATTAATATGTTAGAATTTTTTTTTTATTTTGGAATATTTAATATATTTTGTATTTAAAATTTGTGTACGTTTATTTCAGTTTTACCAAATTAATTTAGGGATCTGTCATTAGAAATAATTATAGTAAAATAGCTTTACTTTTTTAGTTAATACATAACTTTTATATACGTTAAAATAAGTATTGACGCACTTTATTTGGAATTAAATTTGAAATAATATATATATATATATATATATATATATATATATATATATGATGTGTAAAATTAAAATTTGTAAATCAAGACAATATTATTTTTAAATGGAAGAAGTAGACAGTTTTAATTTCATAGTAAATAGTTTACAATTGATCTGAGTTGTCTCTCTACGATAAAAAAAAATAGTTTTAATTTTATATTTAATTGGAGAAACACATAAAGAAGGAAAAAAACGGAGATATTAGGATTTAAAGTTTAAATTTAAGTTTGACATATATATATATATATATATATATATATATATATATATATAAAAAAAATTTTTAATTAAAAATTAATTTTACAAATTAAATTATAATTAGTCATGACCAATTTAAATATCAAATTATAAATAAAAAATTATAATTAATCACTTAATTGGTCACTAATTAATTAGAGACTAATTTAGAAATTAAGTCATTTTGACAACCGATTTCTTTTGGTTGCAAAAATCATGGTAGTTAATTTTAAAGACCAATTTAGTGATCAATTATAATTTTTATTCATAATAGTGACTATTTTAGTAAACAATAATTTTTATTTTAGTAATTTTTTTTTCTAATCGGCTTTGGTAAATCAGTTTTGTAAATTAGTATCTAAATTTGTTACTATAGTTATTAATTATTATTGGTCACTATTTATGAGTTTTTCTTAATAATTATATATATATATATATATATATATATATATATATATATATATAAAAAAAAGAAACTCAATATTTAATAAGCAGAAAATCTAAAGATTTTATTAAAATGACTTTGTAATCACATTAGAAAAGAAAAGAGTAGAAAAGTTAAACAATATGTAAAGAACAATTGTAACATCTCACATTTTTTAATAAACAAATATCAATTAAGAATTACTTGTTATAAAAAGGTTATCTATAACATTATTAAAACTAGTCTAATTCACATCACAATGTTGCAGTTCATAGCAAGATAGGATTTTCTTTCAAAGCAATTCAAAATAAAGTCATGAATATTTCAATTTCTAACTATGGAATTAAATATAAATTTTCAACAGGATAAATTCCTGATATAAAATACTCTTATATTAATTCTCCAGTTTCTTGTTCCAACTCCAAAGTTATTATTTTCATCAACTTCTATCTCTGCTACCATACAATCATTGTATAAGAAAAAAAAAACAGAGACACAAAATTGTAAGGGTAAACTAATTTTTCAAAGGAAGAAACTCAAATAGAAAAGAGATTATATCTTATCACAAAAGTTATCCATCTAAAACTTTGAAATATAATAAAATTTGTAAAGGAAATATAATTTATAGTAAAGATTATCAAAACAAATCTTTGATGGAAATCACTTCTTAACTTAATCTTTCTCATTTTCCCATTTAAACCAATCCATTGCTTCAACCCAACAACTCATTCAGTAATACCATTTCATAATATCAACCAACCCAAAAACACATATTCTTCACATACATCAAATCAAATACCAGGTATCAACTCACATATTCCAGTCTAATGACTTAAACAACTATCAACCCAAAATAACTCAAACAAACAGATAAATCCAGACTCTCGAAAGACTAGTGTATTGAATAAACTCGTGAGACTTTGCACCTGTCATGCTTGTTACCAAATCCTTCATTGATGTTCCAACACTTAGGACCAATGTCACCAAATCAAGCCATGACAGGCTAACCACACTAACTCCCTAAGTATGATCCTCTTTCATATCATATTGTATGCCATGTGGAGTCTCCTTCGACTCATAACACCTAGATATCTGACTCCATGTGAGTGAGATACTAGTTGAGTCAGGATAGTCTCACTCTCGGAATCTCCTTTCAATACACTTAAACTTAACTAAAATTATTATTTTTCCTTGAAAATACTAATTTGACTACCACATATACTACAATTTTACATGTACACATACACTAGCAAAAATAAATTCAAACAATCATATGACTCTATGTGAGCGAGATACTAGTTGAGTCAAGATAGTCCCACTCTCGGAATCCCCTTTCAATACACTTGGATTTAACCAAAATTATTATTTTTCCTTGAAAATACTAATTTGACTACCACACATACTACAACTTTACATATACACATACACTAGCAAAGATAAATTCAAACAATCATATGACTCTATGTGAGTGAGATACTAATTGGGTCAGGATAGTCTCACTCATGGAATACCCTTTTAATACACTTGGACTTAACCGAAATTATTATTTTTCCTTAAAAATACTAATTTGACTACCACACATACTACAACTTTACATATACACATACACTAGCAAAGATAAATTCAAACAATCATAATTATCTTAAGTAGCATACAAGGAAACTATTTAGCAACACTATAAGGCACCACTAATTCACACTTGATAACAATCATGTAGACATACCACAAATCTAAAAAATGAAAATATAATGTCACGTTCAATACTACATTATTGTAATACCAGCATCCAATCAAACATATTCATAGTTTTTGCAACAATATTTCATATTCACATGTTTTTAATCTCTTTTAAACTAAAGTGTTCAATTACTTTTAAGACTTATAAGAAAAATTTATTATATCATACCAAAAACATCCAATCCTACAAATACATAATAACATCAAAGTCACACATTTTCCTTTCTCATCTTATAGGCTGACTCTTCCATATATGATTATGATATATTTCATTCTAATACATTATTATCAAACACACTTAAGTGTCAATTTTTCTTTAGGTCAATCTCTCTGTAATCACATTCATACCCACTCCATTAAGAAAAAGAAAAAGAAAAAACAACACAAACAACCATTCATCTATCCAAAATAGTAATTTCTCATCAAACTTTATACTTTCACAATTCAGATCAATCTCCATTCTTATAAGGATTATTTCCAAATTTCAACTAGCATATAAAGAAAACATTCATACCAATTTTTTTTTTATTCAACAACAAAACCTTAAAATTTCAAATAGATTAGTTTTCCTTACCTTAAAGGATAGTTTACCAATGTTATCTTTAGGCACGCTCAAACTACTTAAGCTTGTCCTATATACAACAAACTCATACTAAAATTAGATTGCAGTTTCATGACAACCAAGAGATGAGGATTCATCTAGAACATAGAAAAATCACGTACAAATCCAAGAATTTTGCATGCATTGAAAATCGAATTGACTCCTAACAAAATGGGCAAATTGCACTTACCAATCTTGCTTTCACTGCTTCAATCTTAAAAAGTTGAGGAAGGGTTGGATTATAGGAGGACCAAAGTGGAGAAAAAAAGAAAATGAAGAAAAATGGATAGAAAGGTGTTTTGTTTTAATTAAAATAGTTTTCATTTCCTTGCCTTAAAGGAGAGCCTAGCAACGTTTTCTTTGGGCACCCTACACTACTTAAGCTTGTCCTATATACAACAAAACTCTATTAAAATTAGATTGCGATTTCATGACAACCAAGGGATGAAGATTGATCTGAAACACAGAAAAATCATATGCAAACCCAAAAATTTTGCATGCATTGAAAATTATAATTGACTCCTAACAAAATGGGAAAATTGCATTTACCTATATGTACAGATTGTTAATAAGAGATTGTATGGTTTGTTACCAAAATATTATTTTCACTACTTCTACTTCAATCTTCAAAAGATGAGGAAGAGTTAGATTCTAGGAAAAGCAAAACAGAGAAAAAAAAAGGAAATCACGAAAGAAATTCGATAGAAAAATATTTTACTTCGTAAGGAATCTCATTTATATATATTTTAACTTTTTAATCATAAATTTAAAAAATATAATCATTTATATATTTATTAGATTCTGACACCATTATAAAAGATAAATTCATCATATTTGTGTTTAAGATGTTAATTACCTTTAAACTTATATTTATGAAATTTTACAATTTAAAATATAATCAAATTATTATAAATTACTTATTCATTTCAAATGTGGACTTCAACTTAGTGACATAAAAGGATCAATCCTGAGATATTAATACAGCAAATTCAATCATTTGATATATTAAATTGTGCAAATTGGATTATGCAAGTTTCTTAGATTGAACTTGTTAAGCAAATTTTAATATACAGTATTATATTATTGTACAGAATTGTAGAATAAGTATTTTATTTGAAGGGTGCGAAATTATTATTTATATTAATGATTTGGTGTCAAATGAAGTTAGTGTGTGTTTGGTTCGATGTTTGGAATCTTAAATTTATCTTTTATACGTGAAAAAATAAATAGAAGTTATTCAAAATAATTTTAACTTGAATATAGATATTAAATTTTCGTTTGTTTCGCGGCAAAATCAAGCATACACTTAAATGAAGTCAGTGATAAACTCGAAAATAAAAACATTTTAAATAATTTCCATTTTTATGCATATAAAACATGAACCCGAATCATCAACACCATACCTGCACTAAATGTGAAATATAAATAAAATGTTGATTTCTTTTGACGAAAGAAAATATGCACCAAGCATATGTTTGTATACGTGGTTCCTTTATTTACGGAAATGGATTGACATTTATAATTCACGGACACGATACGTGTATTGGATTTAACACGTATTTGATATAGAAATTAAAATGTCCCTGTTACGTTAATTTAATAAATTAGAAAGATTATAAATTGAAAAATGCATACAAGAATCACTTTACGAGAATGATTTAAATAGAAAAAATGAAGAGTTTTTTATTTAATTAAAAAAAATAATTTATATATAAAAAATTTAATTTGGCATCCCTAAAATTTTTGTTGAAGTTCCGCCACTAGATACGTAATAGATACGTGATATATGAATATTAAAAGGTGTATAATAATTCTTAAAAACATAAGAAATATATATTGTTATTGTGTGAATCCAAATTAAAACTATATGTACTAAAGTTGTCAACATAAAATAATATAAATTATTGTCGTCATAAAAGTAACACTATAAGAAAATTCTTAAATAATGACCAATTTTAGTAACCAAAATTATGTTAGAGACCAATTTCATAATTAGAAAACAACTTAGAGATAAACTATTTTGGTAATTAAAACTTTGGTAGCTAATGTTATTGACCAATTAATAAATCAATTATTTTGGTAGTCAAAACCTTGATATCTAATGTTAGTGACCAATTTAGAAATCAATCATAATAAAAACTATTTTAATTATCAATTTAAAGACCAAATATATTTTTTTTGAAATTATTTTAGTTGTCAATAATTTTAAGTTTTTAAATTGGTACATAAATTCGTCACTATATAGTGACTAATTACATTTTATCACTGAAATTGATCATTATTCAAATATTTTTTTGTAGTGTATTACGATTTTATAAATTAGATACTTCACTGACAAGTACTAATAAAGTATCTTAAAGTATTAAATACCAAATACAAATACGTGTGAGACACGAATATGTAACTCAAGTTGAAGTATCGATGCATTATAGATTGACATGTATTTGGTGTAATGATTGCAGTTTGAATATCAAATAATAAACTTAACGTTTCATATATAATCTCATCACTATACATGTTCTGGTACTGGATTTGTATATATTTATTTTGTTGTTCATATATTTTACAGATGGAAAATTATTTTTTAATAACGATTTTTTTTTGTTTTGACAGTGTCCATGTAACAATACTTCACTGGACAAGAGAAATGTTTAATGTGGTTTGAAAAGAGAAAAGAAAAATTTAGTGTGACTTGAAAAGAATAATTTATTAAAATTTGTTAAGAAAAACTTTGTCAAATTATATTCTTTTTGCAGATTTTGTAAATGTTAACTTTTGGTCTCTTTATGTATTTATTTCCCATTGTTTTAAAGATTAATTAAATACAATTTTTTAAAAATAAAAAAAAATCATGTAAATAAAAAATAATAATATCAATTATTTAATATAAAAAACACACACATTACAGAGATTTATTTACAATTTAACATAATTGATGTAATAAAATTGATTTATGTATTTTATAAAATGAACAACTAAAGAAAAAATGTCTAATAAACATTGTGATAAAGTAAAGTATACCTTAGACATCTCAGTAAATTTTGTAAATATTAAAAAGTTAAATAATAGTTGAGATAAAAAATGAAAATTATGTGCAAAAATAAATAAATAAAGATTTGTAGATGAAATCAAATTAATTAGTAACGAAAGAGAATGATAAAAATATTTTTCTATAAGATTATTTTGAAAACTTTGAATATTTTAGCAATTTAAAAATAAAACGAATATGACAATAAGATAGGTAGAGGAACACTAATGAAACAGACAGAGAACAAGTAGATAATAAGTACCTATTTAAAAATAAATAAATCAAAAAATAAAATAATATAATTAGAATATTTTTACTTTGAGTTATCAATGTATTTAAGTTAAGGAGTGTTAAGATATCATTACTTTAATTTTAGGTTTAGTCAGTCATTTAATTCTTGTTTTTATAAAATATGTTAAATTAGTCATCTAAAACTTTTTAGTTTTAATTTGATTATTATTTGTGAAAATTTGATATAATTTAATATTGATTTATGAAAAATCGATAAAATTTGTTTATTTATTTATTTATTAATAATTTAAATTTTGATGAAAAAAATCATTAATTTATTTTAATAAATGTAATAAAAAAGACATAATTACATCAAATTTTTCATAAATTATGATTAAATTACATTCATTCTCATAAATTAAGATAAAATTAAGACTAAAACAAATGGGAATATCATTTTAACGGTCTTACACGAATACAAATGAATATTTAAATTTTAATTATTTATTAGTTTGTACATAAATTAATTTGAATAAACCGTCTTATATCATTTATAAATTTATATTTTTAATGTATATAAATGGACTTTAGCTTATAAAGAAAGTAGTTGAAGTTTAGCTGGTTGTATCCACCTCATGTGGCTTATTTTTTGTGCTCCATTGAGCATGACGTTTTATTTTATTGTTGCCTCTTTAAAGTAGGCACTATATTCTTGATATGAGTACTCCAAGATTTCTAAGTCTCGGATTCTACACCTTTATCAGATTTCCGATTTTACTTACAATGCTGATATGATTCTTTTACGCTATCTTTCAGATTCTTTCATAGTTTTTTCACATTAGAGAGAAAGTGAACCATGACATCAACACTCTTGTATAAATATGCCTAAATGCTTCTCAGTGGTGTGTTTAGCCTTTTAATTTAAAGTGTTTGTCTTCTACTCCTTTCAAATTTCTTTAGTAAAGGAAAAAAATTAATAGAAGAAAAAAATATATATAGTAAGATGTAAATTTCATTATTTTGAATTCTGGTTTTATTCAAAATAATTATTCTATCAAGTACTTAAAATGTATATTTCTTTTTTTTACTACTGTATTATTTGATTTTGTTATTAACATATATAGTTTTTTTTTTTTTCATATCTGATTCGTCTATTAAGTTAGAACAGAGCAAATTAAAAAAAGAAATAAACAAGTTACTTAAACAAATAAATAAAATTGTGATGGTTAAATTAGAGGATAAAAGTTAATCTTTTGATTTCAATTTTTGGGAATAAAGTTGTTAGGATCGATTTTTTTTTTTCTAATTTTGGTTATTTCCAAAATCAGAATGAAAAAAAGCTGTACGATAGCATATATCCCCCTTAGCCCTTAAGCCGATCAAGGCGAAAAGACTTTGATACAAGATCGATTAGGTCGAAAAGATTTTATGATAGTACAACAATATTTTAATAAATTAAATTAAAAAGACTAAAATTTGTAAAATATCAAATAAAATCCTTAAAATTTAATTAATTCTTCATAAAATAATATATAAGGATAAAATTAATTTATTTTTGTGTCTCATAACAAAAAACTAGTTTTTTTCTATTGTCAGAGTTACTTTAATTTGAATTATTTTTTGTAATAAATATGGTAAGATATATTTTTTTAAAATATATCGATTATCTATGAATACTTTATTTGTAATATGATTTCAAAAGAAAATCTAATGTCATGAGCAGAGAAGAAAAGGTTTAATACAGATAGAATCTAATCTCATTGTTGATTGTGAATCATTAGTTAAGATTTAAGATAAATGTAGGATATACCTTATTTTTTTAAAAATGTTGGGACTTACTATAGTTTTAGCCGTGCATTTTTCTTATATAATTTAATATACGTGACAAATGGAGCCATACCTGCCAAGTTGGGTTGCAACGTCTCACATTTCCATTGGACTACAAATTAATGGTTTGATATATCTTAAGTTCGGTCATTGGACCAGGTGGGTCACAATAAAAAAATATATTTACTATGTGTGTGTTTCAAACATTCTTTTAACAATTAAAATAATTTATTAATTGAAGGGAAATAGGTATGTTTTTTTTAGTAAGCCACATATTTTATGAACTCAATTTGGTCCACTAGACTCGTAAGATTAGATCGGATAGAGTTTTTTCTTTTCCGACATAAATTTTAGTGCTTGATATAAATTTAATTATGACTTTCTTAACTCAATCAATTGAGATGGGCTTAAATTTTTACAAATTATTAATATATATATATATATATATATATATATATATATATATATATATATATTCCATAAATTATTCACTAACATGTTTTGTGTTTTATTGATAAATTAATGAGTATTCAAAATTAGTGATAATAAATTCACAATTTTGTTTATAGGTATTGATGATAGCAAAATGATGATTTTATTTTACTATTACTTCACTTGTGATAATAGAGAATTTAGATAGGAGAATTTCTCTCCATTATCTCTTTTTATTTTGTTAAGGAGGTTTTGAGTGGGGTCATTTTAGAACTTGTTTATAAGAAACTTATGTTTCTCATGGTTGATGTTAGGAGATGCAATTTTCTTTTCACACTCTATATGTTATGATATATTTGTTTTTTTATAGAGGATATATTGTAGTTTTGCAACATTTGGCATCTTTTTTAAACGAGTTTGACACTTTCTCTGGTTGTTGGGTAAGTCATATTAAAAACCACTTTTATACGGTTGATGTTTATTCTTCTTTTGTTAGGATTCTTAAAATGAGACTTTTCCGACCTTTGGTTGATAAGATATGTAATAAGTTTTATTTTTTATAAAAGTTTTGCTTAGTAGATAAGAAGAATTTATGTAGTAAATTTGGTAATTGTTGGATTGTTGTCTTATACCTTCTAACAATAACGGATCTTAGACAAAAAATTCAAGGATGTCAAATTATATTTTTTTTAAATTCATTTTATCTAATTATAAAAACTTTAGAAAATTATTTTTCATTGTCTTTAATTATTGGATTCACATTAAATTCTTAAGATTTAATTGACATAGATGCATTTTGTTCAAGTTCATCACAAATCTTTATCTTGAAAAGGAAATAATCAATTCTTTTACTCATTATTATGAATTTTTCTAATATAAATTTATTACTATTCATTTATTTAAAAAAAGATAAATTTATCACATTCGAGTGATATACAATAGACAAATTTATCACATACAAGAAAAAAACAAATTGTTTTATAAAAAAAAGTAGAAATTGAATTTATTCACAAGAAAAATTTGATCGATCCAAAATGTTTCTTAACTTTTTCAATTTCACCTTTATACAATTTTAATTTGAAAATAACCATACATGAAATTTAGAAAAAAAAAGTTAATATAAATAATTTAATAATATATAAAAATAATTTAAAAATACATATAAAAAGTTAAATAGGAAATCATGACTCTCCTATGTCACATATAAGGTCCACCACTGCCTTATAGGTTTATAAGTAGCCTTTTAAGTTTTTTTTAGGTGGAACAATGGGTTAAAAAAAATTTGGATTGGGAATACACAAAAATAGGGGTGGGTCATTACTTGTATATATGTCAAAATGGGTTCATACCTGTAAATTAACTTGGCTCACAATGGGTTCGAGCCAGGTTGAACCCAAGTTGGGTTGAGAAAATTTTATTTTTTTCAAAAGTGAATTGAATTGAACTCGGCTTACTTAACTAACGTTTGAGCTAGGTTGAAGGTGAGTTGACCAACAACAACACTATTAATTTTTTTTACAATTATTTTATTTTTTATTATAATTATTTACTACTTCTAATTATATAGGTCAACACTTTGATATTTTTTAATACTAGAATGTTGTTTAATAATATTTAAATAGTTTGAAAATTTGATTTTTTTTGTTTGTTAAGTTATATCGTTGACATTTTAATTTTTAACTACTATCTTATAGTAAAGTAATGTTTTGAAAATTAGGTGAACACTTAGATTCAATTATTATAAAAAATAAATAAAGTCAATTCACTTATATTCTAATGCAATAAATATATAAAATAAATTACAAAAAAGAAACATTCATAAGTGAGTCAACCTACTAACACACCAACTCGTGGTGGGTTGAGTTGGGTTACAAAATTTTTGACTCACCAAAAGGTGAGATGGGTCGATTCACTTTGATACCCCTAGTTACTTGGTGAATCTTGTATGATTCTCAGCTATGTTAATTCACTTTGACACCCCTAATTACTTGGTCAAATCTTGTATGATTTTGAGGTTATTAGTAGTTTGTAGGTTATTAATATTAAGTCGAAAAATAAATCATATCTACTACGTTTAGTTTGGGTGATTGCATGTAACAAGATGACTTTGACTAAATTCACATGATTGTAGGTCTAAGTATCATAAATATATGGTTTAAGAGATATAGTTAAAAAATTAATAATAATGAGTGTTAGGATTGTTTTGGATTTTAAAAAAGGTTAATTTATTCTTCACTTCTTTAAAATTATTTTGGATACAAAACTTTAATTGTAGAATTGTTTTTATATAAAAGATATTCAACAAGTTACAAAAATTTATTAGAGACTGGATTGGAAATTCTCAAACTCAAAACATAATTAAATTTAAAAATATTAAATAGAATTTAATGCAGCGAATATTTGTTCAACATAGAAGGTAATTACGTAGGGTTATACTTCTTTTAACAATTAACTAGTTTGTTGGTTTAGATTGGAACACTCGTTTCAATATGAGCACCTAGGTTCGGAACCTGCATACCAGAGGCGGAATTAACCAGAATTATATATGCAGATATCATATAATATAGCACAACTCGTTTACTCATCTAAAGTAAATACTTGAATTTTATGAAAAGTAACAGAGACAAAGATTAAACAAACATAAATATTAGCAGGAAAACGTAAATAAATGGTTAAATGTATATATATAGCCAAATTCGAACGTGGAATGAAATCTTAAGTTGTTTTGCCACCAAACTGAATCACAGAGAGATGGTGTAACTATGGGCGAAATACCATGTCCTGGAGAGCAAGACCATTTTCTTGAAAGTAAAGTTAGGCATGCAGCAACAAAAAACAATAACTAAAAGCAATTTTGCGAGTTGTAACAGTTTCGCATAAAGTTGGTGTGCCGAGTCTTCTTTTACACCCACTCACTCACTGTGTTGATCCATTGCAAACTTGAAATTTGACAGCTATATACAACTTTTGGTCTCTGTTTGATTTGTAGATGGCGAATCGATGGATTAGGCCCGAGGTACATTCCCTGTTCATAATTCATCACTTTGCATCTCTCTTTATTTGTGTCATTTTCCTTTTTCTTTTGAGTAATATGAACGTTGTTTGCATGTATCCATGGTAGGTATACCCATTATTTGCAGCTGTTGGAGTTGTTGTTGGGATATGTGGCATGCAGTTGGTTCGCAATATCTGCATCAACCCTGATGTCAGGTCTCTCTCTATTCACTCTGTGCGTTAGAATTCTGTTTGCGGAATTTGTTTAAAGTGAAGTAATTTAGTGTAATAATAAGTATTTGGATGTTAAAGGGACATTGAGAGAGAGATATTTGTTCCCATGGTTGTTTGATTTTGGGTGAAAATGACACAGGGTGAGCAAGGAAAAGAGAAGCACTGCAGTTCTTGAGAACTCTGCTGAGGGAGAACGGTATGCGGAGCATGTTCTGAGGAAGTTTGTGCGCAACAAAAAGCCACAAATTATGCCTTCCATCAACTCTTTCTTCGCTGACACCAATCGCGATTAACTTCAAATAACCACAACACCGTTTCAGAACCGCCACTGTTATCGTACTAATCAAATTTGTTGTGCTTTTAAATAAGAGGTCATTATTATCACTGGGACTAAAGATTCACCATGTATCAATTACTGCTTAAATTCTTGTACTATGTTGTTTGATATATTGAAAGATAAATGCTTTTTTACCAAAACAAAAACCAGCAACCAAAACCACTGGTGCACTATATATATTAATTTGACCATTCTCATGTCATATAAAAAAGTTTATCATTGTAGATTCGTAGAGTAAAGCATTTACAAATAGAAAATTAAATAATAATATATACTATTATTATACAAAGAGATAAGAAGATTTGGGTCCACATTTTGTTTTCGTGGAGTATTTTTTTATATTAAAATAATTATTTTATCAATTTTACGACATATTTTAAAATTTGACTATATTTTTCAATTTGACCATTTTTTTTCCTAAAATAATTATTATTTCAAACTAAAATAACTATTTAAAATAAAATATTATATAAAAAACATAAAAATTAGGCACAATAAAATTATAAAAATGATATAAATTTATTTTTATAATTATAATAATATTATTATTATTTTTTATTATCATAACTAAAAATAACACACTACGTGTTTTTACTGATAACAATGAGAAAAAAATATTGATCAAATCAAACAATTTTAATAATAAAAAGTAATAATATAGAATAAATTTTAAATAAAGAAAGAATTAAAAAGAGAGTAGGTTTCACAAAATAAAATAACATGTTTTTCTCTCTCAAAATAACAACCTGCCAAGTCCATCAAGTACAGGAAAAGATCTCTCCAAGTATGATCAAAGATCTCTGAACCTTATTTACTCAAAAAATTAATAGTTCATAAAAGTACAAGTAGATACTTTATTTATTTATTTATTTATTAAATTATCCTAAATATTTCTCACATTTACAAAAACAAACATTTAACTTTGTTTGTTTCTACTGATTTACTGTAGCAGAGTAAAGGATGGAATTGGGATGAGTGTTGTGTTTGTAGCTACTTATTTGAGCTGATTTGCAAAGACAAATTTGGAATAGTTAATTTGCCAAGACAAATTTGGAATAGTTGAGGGAGGTAGTGATCTTCTTTCAAATAAGATTCGAGTACAAAGTGAAATAACTCTGGGTACAATTACTATTTTATACTTATACCTTTTTCGTTTTTCACTTTTTTTTTTTTTTACTTTTTTACTACACTTAGACTTCATGTCAAATGTACAATTTTTAATTTAAATTATTTTTATCAATGTATAACTTTTTTAACAAAATTACTCCCATTTAATTTATATTAATTTTAAACCAACACATATCAATTTAAAATAATTTCATAATGTCAAATTATTACTTGATTTTTTTTAACTAATCTCAAAAAAATTATTTCATCTTAATTTCTAATTTATATCATATTTTTTATCATATTTTTTTCTAATTTAAATAATATATGATATTTCATTATAATATAATATATATTATTTTTAATTTAAATTATTTTTATATACAAGAGTAAACTAGTAATCTTATTTTCTTATCAATTAAACTATTCTTTTAATTTATTACATATGTCACATCATTCACTAATTTCAATTACTTTTATATACAAAGATAAACTAGTAATCTTATTTTCTTATCAATCAAACTGTTTTTTTAATTTATCACATCTATCACATCACTATTCACTAATTCTAATAAACTTTCTTTTCATTTATCTCAAATCTTAACATCTTTTCGTTAATCCAAACAACCTAACTTTCACCTTAAATTCACTCAAATACACTCTCTCAAAGTCATTCCCTGAAACAAACACATGCTAAGAAAGGAGATTAACATTGTGTTCTTTTGTACATATTCAATGTTCACAAGGATTAGGAAGCGAGGAATATGAGGTAACATTCATGTTCCTTTGAGGTTTATTTTTTGGTTCATTTTCGATTTCAGTTCTAGGTTCAAAAGACATTTCCAACACCTTAAGAACCACAAATCATGCATGGGTGGCCAAACCAAAGCAAACATTAAGCATGGAAATCAAATACTAACATAGAAATGGAAAATCATATGGATTAACATCACATAACCATGGTGGAGAACCTAGGTTTTACAAATTGAAGAGATAGAGAAGAAAGGGAAACCAAAGAGAATATGCAAGTCCTCTCCCAAGGTTATTGGCAGCTGCTCCATGCTCCAATTGCGCCTCCCATCCGTGTCTCCATCTCCAATTCGCAACCCATCTTCCTCTCCAACTCCAAAAAGGGGAAAAACCACCATGAATGGAGTAGAAGACCTAAAGAGGAGTGGGAAAGATTCCCAACACTCCTAGCAACTTCAAAGAGGCTCTTCAAGCACCAAAAAGTGTTTCTCTAGCGTGCAAAATGAGGAATGGCCCAAACTCTCGCGAGAAACAAGATTAAAAACCCATTTTTTGACATGTCAGCGACTCCACCGCTCAACCTTGTCTCAACAACGCTTAACGTCAGGTTTTACGAATTGAATGGCGCTCAACCCCACTTTCCATCGCTTAGCCTTAGGCAGTTTGACGACATTATGTATTTGAAGCACTGAGCGTGATTCTAGTGGCGCTCGACGCAAATTTTTGCTTCGAAATAAATATTTTCTTGTTAAATCATGCTCCTTTGAGTTGTTTGTTTTCCTCCATCACAAATGTTTCTTATCAACTTATTTAACACATTTAAAAGAGAGATTAGAGTAAAACAAGCATAAAACAACTAAAATACAAAACAAAACAAAGCACACTAAACTTGAGGATATAACAAGATAAAAGTTAGAAAATAGTTGATTTATTCATGATAATAAACACACAAAAAGAGGTAAAGATGGACATTATTAATGTGTTAACACATTAAAAAGCCACACCCATGTTTGCTTTTACAATGACTTCATTCATATTCATTTATGCTTAATGTGAAAACACAATAATAAAAATAAATTATACAAATAATGTTTAATAATCTTCATTATTATGGTTATAATAAAAAAAATATTACTTTTAAAATTACTATTAAAAAATCAATGTAAATAAATTATTTCCCACCTAAACATTCAATATGTAAATGTTAATTTTATTTTCATACCAAATATACTGTATTAAAAAAATTAGAAAAAAAGTTAGAAAAAAAAAATAAAAAAATAAAATCACATACTAACACGTGGCACGTCGTTAACGACGTTAGTCAACTCTTTCTGAAAAGGACCTCATTAAAGCACTTTTTCAGAAGGTGAGATGCAATCCACATTTTTTTATAAGTGAGTACTAGATTGACACACCTATACTAAAGTGGGTACTATTCGAAATGCGTGATCTTTAATTCAATAATAGTTTGGTAACATGTAATACTAATACACCTTATTAAAACATCTTTTTATACTATATTAGAAGGCAACTTCTCTCTAACTCATTCTCATATCACCATGATGAATTAAACATCATGAAGCTTAAAAGACAAGACCGATTAAATATATATTTACATGCTTATTTTTTAATTAACGAAATAATTTAAATAAATGATTTACAATAGTTATATATTTAATATTTAATAGATTATTTATTTAATCAATTTAATATATAATTTATTTATCTAAAAATTACAATTTGATGTATTGGGGGATTATTTAATAATACTTGTATAAATAATTTAAAGAAGTAAAATTTTTCAAATGTTTGTATTTAAAATGTGAAAAATCATAATTGGATTTAAGATGAAGTAAAGTATGATGTTTCTTTTTTTATGCAAACATAAAAAAAATGATTGATTAGAATTACTCCAGATTTTAGCGGATGATTAACTTAAAGTGGTGAATTAAATTACATGATTATCTACCAAAAACTGTTTAATTTTAATTCTGTACATGCAAAAAATGATTTTTGAAATGACTAAACTTAGAGCGAATATAAACTTAATCTAGTTAATTTGGAAATAAATGTAGATCATTCACTTATTTATGAAAATATCTTAAATAATTGATTGAAAAAATGAACATTTAAGTGACCACTAATTTAAAGTGCACATATAACACAAAATCATGCACACAGATTGTTTATGGTTGACTTTGTTGGAAAACAAAACATTGAAATCAATAGAAAAAACTAATGAAATCAGTGTAAATCAATAAATATATATACCTTTGACATTTATGTCTGTAATTAAAGTAATTAAACCATAATTTATTAATGGATTAAATATATTTTTAATTAAAAAACACGTCAATTCTTTGAAACTTTACACATTTGGTCATAATCTTTAAAAATTAATTAATATAATTATTTAATCTAATTAATTTATTTTTAAATTATTGTCAATCAAAATATTTTAAAGTCTGATGTCGTTTTCTTTTTAAGAGATTTACTATTCGAAAGGAATTAGCCAAATTTAAAGGAATTTTTCTATTTCTTTGAATTAATTGGCTGGTGAGCGAGGGAATGGAAACTTAGGATTCATCCTTCATGGCCTTTGCCCTCCTGCAAAGAAATTTGCGAGATTGAAGATTTATTTTTACAATAACACCCTAATTTAAAATCACTTGTACATCATGACATCACCACTCTGTATTATTCTATTGTTTGTATTTTTCCTTTAACGAACTCAAATATGTTTCTTATACACATGTACACTAGGTTTTTTTTTTCTAATTTCTGTAATCAATATTTAGAAAATAATCTACTTGTAAAATGTATTTCTCACAATAATTTTAGAAGATAAAAATGTTTTTTAATTAAATATTAATTATGTCATAAAAAATAGGTTTCTTTCGTCACAATAATCATTAATATCTAAATATTTATTTTTTCTTTAAATAAAATAAAGGGATTATTTAAAAATAAATATTCTTTTTTTCTTCAAAATTAATAAATAATAATGTTAAAAAAATTAACTCATTCATTTCATATTTCTTAACATTAAGGGCAATTCAATAATTTTTTATTTTTTTTATCTATTACATATTTTTTTTATTAATCACTTCAATCAAGTCCAAATTATTAATCACTCACAAACTTTCACAAATTTCGCTCCCTAATCCAATAAAAAATCACCTCCAAATTTCTTAAAAGAAACAACACTCATTTTACTTTCTATTTCTTTCAATATCTTATTCTCCCTCTCTCCTAAATTAATCTATAAAAATAACACAACTTTATGTTGTGTTTGGATCCGCATAAGTACTGTTCATGCGGATAAAAAGTGAGTTACAAACGTGTTTGATTTTAGTGATTTGCACTTATTTGAGATCGTGTATTTGCTCGTGAGTTATAAATTTTAACACTCTCTAAAATGGAAAGGAACACAGAAAAAAATAACTCATCACATTAAAATTACTTCGCTGCCCCTGTGTTTATCCATTTAATATTAACTTATATTTATTACGAATCGATTCAATTATATATATATATATATATATATATATATATATTATAAATTATTTTATTTTTTTATTGACAATAATAATAAATTATCTAAAGTTATTAATGATAATATCAATAAATTATATTTTTATAATTTTAAATAACATTTTTAATTTTATTTTAATATCATTTATTCTATTTATATTGAGAGTAAAATGGTAATCATATAATTTACATTAGATAGAGATGGATTTCATTTTCACGTTAAAGTTTAGAGACTAAAATCATATTTAATATTTTATTTATTAAAGTAAATTAAAATTTAAAATATTTAGAAGTAATTAAAAGGAATCGGGCATAATTATACTTAAATTAAAGATGAAATAAAACATGGAGTGTTAATTTAGTTATAATTCATAATGTCTTAGATCCTTTTAAAAAAATACACAAATAATTTTTTTATTAAATATAAATAAATTTGTTGATGAATCAATGTGTGAGTTTTTTTTATTTTTATTACATGTGCTTAAGTCCTACATATAAAATATGAAAATCTTATAAATGACTAGAGCTAATAAAAAAATTTAGATTAAACTGAATTGCTTTGAAAACTGAATTAATTTTAAAGAAACTTCTATTATAGTTTATTTTTAAAAATATGAACTGTTCTAAAATAAATATGTTTAAACTAAATTGAATAATAACTTGTGTAACTAATAGATATGCATTAAAATAAGATATTCAGTTAATATTTCATACATTTTCAATACATCAAGTTATATAGAAAAGTTTAATTTGATTCATTTTATTCAAACAATAATACACTTAAATCAATTTCATCTAAATAAGTATAAAATTCACTTCATTTCAAACTATTTTTGTATTTTTTATTCAATTATAATAACTAAGCTAAGTTTACTTTATAATTTTTTTGTCCACCTATAAAAATAAATTTTGAATGATATAATAATTAAAAATACATTATATTGTTATTTATAACAATATATAAAGGGGATTTCCCTTTTTGTGTCCACTTTTCAAAATACTGATTTTACCCTTTAAATATAACAATTTATTAAATTTTTAAAAATTGACCGTTACTTTTACAAACTTTTTATAAAATCAAATGTCTCTACTTTTTCTCTTTTTCTTTATTTATCAATGATTATTCTTTTATTTGTTTTGATATATTTCACTTTATTTTTAATTTTTAATAAATATAATTTTAATATATATATTAACTTAATAACATTATAATATCATGCATATTTAAGAAATACATAAACACAGGCGCAATAGCGCCTGTGTTACGCTAGTTTTGATAAAAGAAATATAAAAGTGAATAATCTAATATTTTCAAAAAGCTTATAATCAGATAAGAATATAAAACCATTTAACATTATAAGCACATTATATTTTTATCTTTTGGGTAGAACTTAAATTTATAATTTTAGATATTATCTTTTTAAATGTATACTTTTTTTTCCTAATTTTATTATTCAAATAATTACCTTTTGAAATTAAAATATATTAGTAATTTCATCATATTTTTTAAAAGTAGGGTTGAGTAAGATTTCTCCGAGAGGCGTGGTTGGGGCGCAATCAATTGCAGTTGATGAAGAAATTCCCGCTTAATTGTTTGTGTTTGTTTAAAAAACAAAACAACATCCCTCCCACTCCCTCTTCAGATCCAAATTTTCAAAAATTTTTGCCCCGCCAACGCACCCTTCTTTTCCCCTCTCTCTCCCTCTTATTTAACGCTTCCATCTCTCTCTCCCCTCTTTTCTCCAACACTTCAATGGCTTCTTCAGATCCCATCTCTTCCAAACACTACACTTACAACAGAAAACAGAAGTCCTTAGGACTTTTGTGCACCAAGTACTTCCTCTTCCTTTCTTCCTCTCCCATTCCTTCAATTCAATTCAATGGCTAATTCTTTTTTTTTTCCTCTTTTTATTTTTCTTGTGTCAGTTTCTTGAGTCTCTATAACCGAGACACGGTGCACTTAATTGGCCTTGATGACGCCGCCACTCGATTAGGTATTTAATTTTCTATTCTCCTCCTATCTTCTTCTCTTTTTCAATCTAATTCTTGTTTCTCTCCAGGAGTCGAGAGAAGACGGATCTACGACATTGTTAACGTTCTGGAGAGCATTGGGGTTTGTACATTTTTTTTTCTTTCTATTTTCGCATGTTGGATTTTTTTATTATCACTGTTTCACCTCAGATTATTCATTCCGATTCGTGCATGTTTTAGGTCCTATCGAGGAAAGCCAAAAATCAGTATACCTGGAAAGGTTTTGCTGCAATTCCCCTCACCCTTCGGGAGCTAAAAGTAATTTTAATCTGTGTCAGCTTATGATTTTCAAGTTTAATATTTAGGTGCTAATTTTTAGCTCGCCATGGTTTCATAGGAAGATGGGCTGAGAGAGAATTCCAGTTCCTTGCGCGGGTCCACTAACGACGACATGGATAAAGTGAGTTTTGCCCAAATACCTCAACTTGCTGTTCTTTTTTCTTTTTAGTTAAATATATCATTGTTTTTAGATTAAGTAATTGATTAATTAGTGGCACCAAATAATTTCTTGTTGACTGTGTGTCGTAGGTTTCTGATGACGAAGATGATGAAGAAACACAGTCCAATGCCGCAACTGGAAGTCAAAATGACAAGTTGAACCCTAAATCTACTCAACCCAGATCACTAAAAAATGGTAATTAGACTCCAAACACGAAGAATTAAGCTTTGTCTTTTGACGTGGGGAATGCCTTGCTGTATACACTCAAACTATTGATAACATATATCCTCAAACTCTCATTTATTATTAATTTTATATATTTTCTGAAATACAACATTTTTTTTAACATTTTTTTTTACATATTTGGATCAGTTTAGAGATTTAATAGGTTGGCGCCTCTCTTTTTGTCGTGTATTTTCACAAGCACAGGAAAGCTAACTTTTAGAAATTTCTCTTGTGCAAGGTTTGATTCTTCTACACATTTTTTTGTTGCAGAAAATCGACGGGAAAAATCTCTGGCTCTGCTGACCCAGAATTTTGTCAAGCTCTTTGTGTGCTCTAATGTGAGGATTACCATTAGTTTTTGGGACGTCCGATTTGATGTATCTTTTTCTTAGCTGTGTAGCGTGGTATGTCAAGAATGACAATGTTGACTCTACTTTACAGGTTGAGTTGATCTCCCTTGACGAGGCTGCAAAATTATTGCTTGGAGATGCTCATAATACCTCAATAATGAGAAGTAAGAGTATGTTTTATTCTTTGAAACTATAATACTGGACAATACGAATATAACTATTTCATGGTTGATTTAAAAAATTATCATGAGGCAACACATAAGGATTGCATAATTACTAACCTTTTTGTAATTGAATAAACCATTGGCACGTTTTTGGTTCTCCTCCTTATACTACATTTTAATGTATATTAAGCGCATTGTTAAGCAATGATTAATGTTAGTTCTTTATTCGTTGGCTAAGATAAAGACTTCCAGCATTTTTTTCTCTTAGACTCTGATTTGGCCTTGCAGCAAAAGTTAGACGCCTATACGACATCGCAAATGTGCTATCCTCCATGAGCCTTATTGAGAAGGTGATACTCGCCATTCTTTCATTTCTAATTAAATTGTTGCTGAATGTCTTAAAATTTGTTAGAGAGTGAGGTTCGCATATCTTCGTCTGTGCTGATTTGTTTAACGTAATTGCATAACTTAGCATATTCTAGTCCTCAGCTTACGATGATTTTACACATTGACAGACCCATACGTCAGATACAAGAAAACCGGCGTTCAGGTGGCTGGGTCCTGAAGGGAAGACATGGAATGAGTCGCTTCACAAATCAAATCAGAACGAGTCTAGAAAAAGGGCGTTTGGGAGTGATATTACAAACATCAGCTTTGAGAGGAATAAGGTTGAATTATTCACAAATGGAGACTTAAATTCGAATCCTAAGAAGCTAAAAGTTGAAAATGATAGAGGGCCGGGTCAGGCAGATGAAAACGATTTAAAACAAGGCAACAAACAAACTCCGAAGAGCTATCAGTTTGGTCCTTTCGCTCCAGCGTGCGTCCCCGGAGTTGGAGCCTCTGGGAATAATAACGTAAAACAGGTGCATGACTGGAACGGTCTAGTAACTGCACATAGCCCTCAGTATCAAAACGAAGGTAATCAATATTTCATATTTCCCCCAACATAAAACGTGGTTTAATATTATTGTTTGGATTTTCGTTGAATTATTGAAAATTACGTTGAAATACTATTTAATGCGATTTAAGTAAGAGCTATGATATGTTAACAAAGTATTTTTATCAATTACGTTGAAAATTACTTTTTTTTCAATGTTTTGTTTTATACTGTTCTGGACTTAAAAAGTCTCATTTTAAATGTATTCGATTAATTTGATTTGGTTCATATGAAATCGAGCTTAAAAAAATCGGTTCAAAGTATTGAGTTTATTTGATTTGATATTGTTTTTTTTTTTGAAAGTTTTATAAATTTTAAGAAAAGAGATAATTTTGGTTTGAGTTGACAGAACATTGGATAAGAGAGAATCATAAAATATAGTCCTAAAAAAAAATTGGTATAGATTGGACAAGTACACTTTCTATCTTCAATCTATTAGATAGGTGAACTGTTCTTTTTGACATCTTATTGGTATTTGTTTTTTATATTTATCGTTTCGTGATTCATTCTTTCTTAGCTCATCTTGCACTTGCACACTATTCACTTACCCCCTATGTGAGGAAAATCCTTTTACTCGTATATGCATCTCAAAAAATTCTCATGGGCACATCAGTTATAAACTCAATTTCATGTCTCCAACAATCACCATCCAGCCACTAGTGTGGTCAAAATCGTTACAATTGCTAGCATATCCCTTTCAATCTTTTATTCCTTCATTCAAACCATCTACGCCCCTCATTCCTGTGGTTTCCAAAGCTTTATAAAATTGTGATGCGCATGCTGAGAGGAAGGCAGGGTTGTGTGTTTTTTTACAGCGATTCTTAAATGATGGAAAACGCTATTTCCTCCAACCTGTTGTCTTGTGTAAAAATTGGTTGTAAACTTACAAACCTGGAACCATCCGTGTTGCAGATGTTCCAAGTCTCATTTAACTCACTTCTATGGTCCAGTAGTTTGATTATTGACATGTTCATTGAGAGCCAACTAATGTGATGTCCGTTTTATTTTTGATTCAGCTTTGAGAGATCTCTTTTCCCATTACATGGAGGCATGGAAATCGTGGTACTCTGAGATTGCTGCAAAGAGACCATTAAAAATTTTGTAACTTTACTCTCAAGAACAAATCAATTATTACAAACTTTCGCATTACATTTCTTTCCTTGATGCACCCGCAAAGCTTCCCTTTACGGCTTTTTTCAACGGGGTGGGTCACCAACATCAGCTTAGGCAGTTCTTGCACATTTGTTTGTTGTATAGTTTCTACCTTTTATGTATTGGAGCGGGAGATCTTGTGCGCTCTTGTATTTCTTGTACCGAGTATGCTAATTTAATCAAAATAAATTTTTCGAGTTGTTCAATATAGTTAAGAGTTACGGAAAACGTGTCAAAAGAACTAAATATTTTTACTTTTTTATTTGTGGTGGTGGGTCTATTGCTAATAACATCCTTAGGGCCAATTTCTACTGATGAAGGAGTATTTTTTCACATTTTATAGCTTTTTTAGATTAAAAGTTAAGAGGTTGTATGGTGATAGGTCTAATAATGATTGATCATTAAGTTTAAAGGCTGACCTTGTATTGGTCATTAGGGTAATTTTCGGTTTGACATGATGATAAAAGATGTGGGAGTCAAACAATAAGAGGTTGTATTTAAGACCAATAGTGAGCATAATGAAGGAACAAAATGGAGATGAGTAGTTTTAAAGGGAGAACACACTGAATTCTCTTGCTGAAGTACCTTTTGGTCAGAAAATTGACATCTATGTAAAGTAATTATCCTACTCCATATATAAAAAAAGGGGAAGGAAAAGGGAGAGGAGAATACCACAAATGTTGAGAGAGGTAGAATCATATAATAGCTTGAACATGACCTGGATAATGGTTGTGATTGAGGATATAAGAAAACAAAATGAAGAGGCGAGGCACCTATTGGAGTAATCCTTACGAAACCAAGAGCGGTACAGGAGGATGAATGAGGAAATGTAATGGACCTTGCAAAACTAGATAAGAAGAGTGAGAGTAGATGTGGAAGAAAGAACAAAATCTTAATAAAGTTGATGGAGAAGACGAATAGCAAAAATGAAATCCAATCCCTTGTAAAATGCAAATAAGAGGAATGTCAATTCCTTGTAAAATGTAAGTAAGAAGAATTCCGATCACTTATAAGATGCAAGTAAGCAATTTTATCGATCTCTTACTTGTAAAATGCGTTAGGGAAAAATTCCGATTTCTTGCTTGTAAAATGCACTTAAGAAAATTTTCTGATCTATAACCTGTAAAACGCGAGTAAAGGAAAATTTCCTGTCACTTACTAGTAAAATGCACGTAAGCAATTTTATCGATCTCTTATATTTAAAACGTGAGTAAGGGGAGATTTTTGATCACTTGTTAGTTAAATAGACAATAGATAGGTTGACGTTTTAGAATTCTTTTAAGTGAAAGTTTTTTTTTTCAATGAGGTTTAAACATTTATTTTTTAGCTTTTTAGTCTTTTAGACTAAAGGTTAGGAGGTTTTATGGTGATAGGTTAAATGTTGATCACATCATTAGGCCTAATATTGGTTGAAGTGATTTCTTCACATTTTATAACATTTTTAGTCTTTTAAACCCAAGACTAGGAGATTACGTGGTAGTAGACCTAATATCAAGTGATCATTGTTTCTAAAGGTCGATCTTGTATTCTTAGGTGATAAGGGTAATTTTTGATATAATGTTGTGATAAAAGATGTGAAGGAATAAAAGATGGACAAATGATTTTAAAGATTCTTAAAAGTTGATGGATCGAAAACTAGAGACAAGTTGTTTTTGTTTTTTCTATTTTTATGCATTATTTATTTATATTTGTATCTTTTTCCAAACTTTGAAGCATTTTGATCATCAAATTATAAGAATAAATGAATATAATCTTTTTAACTTAATGATATTAATTTTTTTTATATATAGACTGATATTTGAACGAAACATGTAAAATATATAAACACTTAAAACATCGGTCTAAATACAGATTAATACGTAAAACATGTCTCGTAACTTTAGATTAGATGAATTACATCCATTTATTTTAAAGTTTAAAAATATCAAAATTTAAGTAAAAGAAAAATTATAATTTTGCGTTTACATTTAAAGACTAAAAACTTATTTGAACCTTATTATTATAACCGAGTGTTAGGTTAGCAGAGATAATAAATAAATAATTATTTTTTAATATTCTCTGCATGGTGAATAATATCCGATTCTTTCGATTCTGATCATAATAGATACGTACGTAGTTATTCGGTTTTTGTCCTCATTCTTTCCAACCAAAATGATATTTTGATTTAAAGGTTCTCCTACCCCATTTCAACGCACTGATGTGACAGTTCACATTTTTTTTTCTTTCATTTTGGTTTTCTTTGTTTGGTGTTTTCATTTGAGAAAAAATTTCTCCCACTCTCTCCACTTCTCTTCCCTTCTCTCATTCTTTTGTCTTTCTCCCACTCATGCTTCTTTTCCGTTCTCTCAATCCTGCCTAGGTTTTTCACTCTTGCCTTACGAGGTTTCGCAGGCCTTATTTGGTGTTTCATGGCAGGTGGGGAGGAATTTTTAAAATTTCTAATTTAAGATTTCATGCATTTTGGATTTGTGTTAGTTTTGGTTGTGTGCACTAACTTATTTACAATATTTTGTTGGTACATGGAAATCTGGTTTTTGTAGAAAAATTCTGGGGATTCAAAGGACTAGAATGCATTGGTCCAAATTCATGATGAGTGTGGTCAATTACATGTTCCGGGCCTCTAATATTCCCTTCCACTCCACCCATTCTTTACATACTTTTTGTAATTGCATATGAGCTATGAGAACTGGAAAGCGATGGTGAGTAGTACAAAGATACTGTCATTGACAAACAAAATATGGGATCTTTTAGGGCTTGTTCTCTCGAGGGAATATCACTCATTACATGAATTTGGTAGCGCGGATTTACTTTTAAAACGTGTTCCATTTAAGTAATATGAAGTGATACGCGAACGCCGATTTCAGGGATTGAAAAATTATTTCATCCCGATAAAGCAGAGATTAACGAGTATTTCATCCACGTTTACCATATTGCCCTTGCACTCGCGTTTGTTTCTTCTCAAACCAGGTGAGTTATGGTGTGTGATTGGTGAGTGCGGAAGGGAAGAAGATGAGGTTGTTTGGGGTGTGGTGGTGGTCGTGAGAGGTGTGGTGGTGGTGCCGTGAGTGGTGTTGGAGGTTTTGCAAGGCTGTGTTTGGCTTTGGGATTGGGATGGCACCGGTGTAGATGGATGGCACCGGTGTTGTGTGAGAGAGAGGGATGACACCGGTTACGTAATCTGTGTCTTGTTTTCAAAAGAGCGACACCGGTTACCACACCGGTGTCATGGTTATATA
>Ga0214544_1000416_pt1:0-75000 | contig 76123 bp, 31 predicted proteins | sample CNSS3metaG_FD_160074 | JGI IMG/M metagenome (GOLD analysis project Ga0214544, IMG submission 160074) | Root nodule microbial communities from cowpea collected in UCLA plant growth center, Los Angeles, California, USA - CNSS3 | ecosystem: Host-associated > Plants > Roots > Nodule | place...
TGACGAAAGCTCCTGCTGCTTTTGACCAAAGCTCCTGCTGCGGCTTTTGACCAAAGCTCCTGCTGCGGCTTTTGACCAAAGCTCCTGCTGCCTTTGACCAAAGCTCCTGCTGCCTTTGACCAAAGCTTCTGCTGCCTTTGACCAAAGCTCCTGCTGCCTTTGACCAAAGCTTCTGCTGCCTTTGACCAAAGCTCCCACTACTTCTCTAAACTGAGATCTCCAAGAAGAAAAATAGAAACCAAATCTTTTCTGATGTGGAAAATCAAGCACCATAATTCTAACAGTTTGTAGGTTAATAATTTTTAGTTGAAAAATAAAGAACATTGTTTAGATTTATTTTGGGAGTTTGCTGACAACAAAATGATTTAGATTTATGTGTATTCGATTTCTTAAGTTTAAGTAAAAAAAAAATTTTGTTTTTTGATTTGTTGTAAATTTGACATGATATTAATTATATATATGATGTTGTTTTTGAAAATACTTTTTTGACATCGTGTATAAGTGATTGTATTAATATTTGGAATGATTTTAAAGTTTTCACCAAAACTTTCCTTTTTTCTTGTTAGTTCATGCGATGTTTTTTTAATAATTAATGAAAACGATGATTTATTTAAATGAATTTGATGAAGTGTTATTTTTATCATTGTTTTGGTACGATCCCATTATTTGTTTTATTTTATTTTATTTTTTATTTTTAATAAAATTTCATGTAATTGTAAATAATTGTTTGACTTTAGGATTCATGATCTTATTTGGAAATAACTATGACTTCAAGATCTTTTACCTCTTCCACCCTCTCCTACCACTGTTCCAATCAGTGGTGTGATCCCATGCCTTATTTTTTTTTTTTTTTTTTTTTTTTTTTTTTTTTTTTTTTTAATCGTAAGTAATTGTTTGACCTTAGGATACCCATCATGCTCTCATTTGGAAATAACTACCTCTCCTACCACTGTTCCAATCAGTACATTGTAAAATTTCAAATTGAAAATTTATTCATCATTCAAAAAAAATCGTATTCATTTTTGTCATAATTAAACTTGACTAATGAGATGAAATACTACCAGTTTGGGATTTTTTTTTTTCATTTCTTGACAGATGAAGAGGCAGCATCACAGCAAGTATATAATTGCAGCAGTGATGACATTTTACTTTCTGTTTGGTCCACTCAAGCATTCACGTCATTTATTAATCAAATGAAGACCAGTCACACTCTCATATGTGTACAGCAAATTCACTGTATAATTGTTATGTGCAAATAACATTTGTTTCGATCAACAAAGTGTACGTCATTTATGATTTTGGTTACATCTTTTCCTGTCCCAAACAATGGTTTCTGTTATGACCAATTCAGGGTTCATAGATGCTCTCTGTGGGCTCCTTCTAACAGTTGCTAAGCGGGTTCCATGCTCTGCCAACCCAAGTTATTCACCGTTGGAAAGAGACGCCGAGTGAGGTTTGCGTCTTATTTGAATTTTAAATTTAACTCAATCTCACAAAATCAGTTTGTAATAAAGTTTATATCCCATTTATATACTATTATAAAATTGACTTTATTTCGACTTCCAAATATCAGAATCATTTCAAACTTATCCGAACAATATTTATTGTTTTTATATCTTATTTGACATTGATCTTTAAACGTATATATCTTAGATTGAGGAATGCTTGATGTCTATTTTTATGACTTTTTACTAATAATCAAACAATATTGTTTCTAGTTTTTACTCTGTTTTGAAAAGAATTTCTTTATCTTCCAGAGTAAATTTTATGCTATTAACATTTAATGGGAGTCTTTATTATGAAAACGATGAGGAAAATTTTGATTTTGATTAGAGATGAACACAAAAGGACATTAGAAGGAAGGTGTGAATATTTCCATTTCCAACCATGGTGGTGTCATACAAGGAACGTTGGGTGGTAAAGAAACATTGAGTCAGTATCATTCATTAATTTGACCAAGTTTTTATAGCAGATGGTTGCGTAACAACGGTTTCAAGTCAAGTTACGATACGTAACCACTTTTTTTGGAATATGAATCATTCATATCTTAACAAGTGTTTATGTTCGGAAAACATTTTCCGGTGAAAAGAAGAAAGTGGCAAATGAAATAAAAAATAAAGAAAGAAAGAAGAAGCACAGTGTACTTGATTGAATTAAAAGAAAAAAGAAAATAGAAAGTGTAACTATTTAAATGCACCCATAATGTTGGCAGGTACAAAGTTCTTTCATTTCATCACCTTTTTTTTTTTAATAACGCGATTATAGAAAGATCTAACTTTCGATTTTCAAAGATATTGAACTAATCAAACTTCATTTTCTCCTTTTCAAAATTTTCGATATATAGAAACTTTGATTTGATTAAACCGAAAAAAAATAAAATATAACTCAACCTAACTTCTAAAATAAAGTTTATATTTATTTATATAATACAAAATTGTCTTATTTATAATGAATGTGGACTTCTAACGTATTCTTCCATTAATCATGCATGTATTATCTTTTTAACACTATACATATTATTTTATACAATAAGAAATGTTGCTAAAAGAGACAAATTGTGATACAAAATATAGAAGTTTCTAAGTTAATGGTGGGGTGAAGATTCTTTCTACTTAATTAAAAAATTAAGAAAACGTATTTATTTAAAGTATGGGGTGATTAACCCATAAAGACTGCAGTATGGAGTGATTCATCCACGTGTAATTTGATTATTCAAATCAGTATTATATATGGCATAGATGTTCTTAAGAAATGATCCTCAGACACAAGAAGAAGAGATAATTTATAAATGTTCATTTGAGACTGGTTCATTTTTTTTAACTATATTAAAAACTTGTGATTGTTTACACTTTATGTTATAGAAGAGACAATGTTCCTCCCACCTTAAAATTATATATATAAAGATGACGGTGGAAAAGAATATGAGAGTTGATGAATGGTTGGTTTGAGATAAGAACAAGCAAAGTCTACATCTTATGGAACAAGAGTTGCTGGCTGGCCATTTTGCAGACCAAAACTCCAAACATTATTCCTTCAATTCAGCAGAATTAGATCTTGGTTTCAGCCACATACCTTTAACCTTCACTCACTTTGCACCTTTCATCCTTTTTTACAATTTCCAAATTCTCACACACAACATTTTCTCCTTTTTTTAAGTCCTTTTCTCTGTCATCCTCTTTTGTTTCTATTATCCAACAATGATAGACACAAAAATCCCTTGTGCCTCCTTTTCAGAGAAGAGCAATGAATCTCCTTTCATCTTCCAATTTTCACATTATATCTCTATCCCTTCAAGCCAAAATGCTCACACACGCTCTTCCTTTTGTACACTGTATCTGGATGCCTTCTGTTTCTGTCTATTTTCAAATTCCAACCCTTAAAATCTCTTTCCCCTTGTTTTACTTTTCACTTTTAATTTGAATTCTTTTCCTCACCTTTCTCTTCTCACTCAAAGTCCACCTTGTTTCACACTTCAACCTCGGTGACAACAACAAATAACACCGTGATTATGTGTTCTGAAATAGTTCCTCCTCGTTTCTCTTTTTCCCATGATGTCTCGGGGCTACCAAAGAAACAAGATGCGTCACGCAAAGACACTACTCCGCTTGTTGGGTCAAATCATGAGTTTGAGTTCAGCACTGGGAGAAGCCTTGAGTTTGAATCATCTTCTGCTGATGAACTTTTCTCTAATGGGGTGATCCTTCCCCTTCCCGTTCAGATGCAGCAACCGAAGAGAAACACAACTCGTAAACACACCCTTTATGGGGAATCTCCGTACACGAGACTTCCTCCACTTCCATGTTCTTCTGACAAAACGAAGAAAGAGAGCATTAGAGAAGTTGTGGATGTGAATGGTGGTGGTTGTTGTGAGAAGAAAACTCAGTCAAACTCTTTCTGGGTGTTCAGCAGAAGCAAAAGTCTTAGTTGTGATAGAAAGAAAAGCTTCATGTCTTATTCACCTCCTTTGTCGAGGAGCAATTCAACTGGTTCAGTGCCGCCACTTTCAAAGAGAGTGAGTTCAACTAAGCATTCATCTGCTAAACCACTCTCATCTTCAAGTTCTTCAACCTTAAATTTGTATCCTGTGCAAAGGTCTCGTTCTGGTAAGAGTTATGGTGGATCTTACGCCAATGGTCTTTGGATTAGTCCTGTTTTGAACCTACCAACTCCTTGCATTTCTAAAGCAAGCGCTGGTTTTTTTGGGTTGGGTTCCTTTTTACGTGTTGGGAGGGCCAAGAAAAGCAAGAAGTAATTTTTGTTCATATTATTAGCTGATGTCATTAGTTAAGGTAATTGATGAAGTTTATCATGATTTGGAGAGGGAAAAAGAATGTACGATGAGGATGCAGTTAAAAGGGTACAGGGTTGGGAGACAGAACATCTTTCATACTTTGTGTGTACTGTGTATAATGAATGGAAGGTTTTGTGGGTAGTGCTTGCTTAGATTAGCACTTGTTTATTTGTCAGAAATGCTGTTTTGTTGAACAAACATTTTGTCTTCAATTGCAAAACATATGACATGACATGTAGCAGTGGCAGCTTTGGAACTTTCACTCGATGAAACTTTTACTTTTTGGAAATTTTTCTTGTCAGAGTCTTCAATAGCTACTGGTTCATCTGATCATTGAACCCATCCTTTGATTTATCCAGTGGCATGTTGTTTGGCTTGATGCGTTTAATTTGGAAATATATTGAATCCTCCAAATTATGTCATTGTATGGATAACCAGCGTTAACGTAATGATAAATTCGTATTAGGCATGGTAGCATATGCTCCGAATACCGAATAGGATGATATGGACAACCTGCGTTAAAGAGGGAATGAATTTGAAATAGGGTTAGCGATGTACTTGGTGTGTGTTTGGTTCGGAATTGATTTTAGAGGAATGATATTTTACCAGAGAAAATTTTAACAATATTTTATCATTTTCTCAACCAGAGTGAAAAACTTAAAAAATTAAAAAATTAAAATTAAAACCGGAGCATCTTAATTTGAAATTATTTTAACAATATTTCAAATTATAACTTTTGTTGAAATCATGTTCATATGTTATCATCATTAATATTATAATTAATATAATTTATAATATTATGTAAAATTTATGGACAAAAAATGTAAAAAAGTCATTCTAATGACCTTTCTTTTTCTTCTAATCTCTTCATTCATGAAGGGATAAGAATATTAAAATCTCCATCAAATTTATCATTCTAAATCAACTAAAATACCTTGAAACAAACACCTATGTTAAACTCAAATTCATCCTAAAAACATTACATTCCTTGAAGCAAATTTGAGGATAGATTTGGAGAGTGAATTTAATGAAAAATGGAAATGAGAATGAAGTTATTTGGATTAAGAAAAAAATAGCGAGAAATGAAAAATATTGTTTTTAATGGATTCTTATCACTACACTCCATTGTTTAAGGGAGTTTGAACTTTTTACAACAAATATTGTTTCACGACATTAAACGAGTAACTTAGTTAAGATACAATGTATTGATATATTAACTAAGTCATCTTATTTTACATATATATGTATTGATATATTATTATTTTACATATTTAAATATTATTCTCTTACTTATGTAGATAATAGAACATAATGTATTTTATTTCTTATTTAGACATGCACAAGATTAAATTAATATATCAATACATAATATATCAATAATATATATATATATATATATATATATATATATATATATATATATATGATTCCAAAATATTTGAATCATCGTTTATATCCTTTATTAACTAAGTCATCTTATTTTTAACGAAGTTCATTTTCTATTCAAATGTGAGGGGAGAAATCTATTTCTCAATTTAATGTAATGGAGAACTCAATCTGCATTATATTTTTTAATCTATTAACTTAATCTAAAACTTATTAAATAAAACTAATTATATTGAGTTTAAGGTAATTGGAATAAATGGGATTGTCATCCTCCAAAAACTTAAACATAATGTGTTTGTGAAAACTAACACTATCGATGAGAATCATCACAAGATTTATCCAAACTGTTGCATACTAAATTAATCTTGTAAAAAAATTTATCTGACATTTCATGGTTAGTTGTTATATCTACTTTAAAGAAAATTTCATTTTGTGTAAGATATGTCTAAAATAAGATTTTGGATCAAAGTTTAGGTAATGGTGTCACCAGCTCTTCATTAAACATGCAATCTCGTATAAGTTTAGTAATTTTGAAATGACCCTCAATAACACCTTAAAGTCCTTTGTTACTCAAGTTGATGTATACCAATACAAATGGTCATGGACATTATTTTCCTTAGGATGAAATTTCAGTATATTATGATGTTCTATGATGAAGTTGATGTAAGAACATCGTAATATGTTGAAACTTCATCATAATAAAATCATGTCAATGACCATTTACATTGGTGTCATCAGAGTTCAATTCAAAATTAACAACACTGATACAAGACTGCATGTTTAATGAAGAGTTGGTGGCACCATTACCTAAAAACAATCTTGTTTTGCACATATCTAGCACAAATTAAACCTTTTATTTAGAGCAGATATAACAACTAACCATGAAAGATTAAATAAAATTTTTCTAAAGATTAATTTAGTATGAGACAATTTGAAATAGTATTTGAATGATTTTCATCTAGAGTGTTGATCTTCAATAATACTTTGTTCAAGTGTTTGAAAAATAACAATCTCATTTATTCCAATTACCTTAAACTTAATATAAGTATAAGTAGTTTAATTTAATTAGTTTATTAGATCACTAACAAAAAATTTAATACAAGATTACTAAAGAAATGTTAATTTGATCATTTAGAAAACAATTTAATAAATTAGAAAATATAATGCAAGATCAAGTTCTGACACATTAAATTAAGAAATAGTTTCCCTTCCTCACATTTTGAATAGATAACGAAGTTTCATTAAAAATAAGAAGATTTAGTTTATAATAAAGGTATTACCTTTAAAACTTTTTATATGTGATGAGAGTGAATTCTTATCTCCTTGACAAGTGAACCTTGATTAACATACAAATTTACATGATACAGACTCAAGCTTCCTGAATTATGTGGTTTTCTCTATATAGAACGTCCTACATTTACAATTAAATTGATAAAAAGAAACATATTGTAATTCTTAAATTAAAGAACAGAATCAAACATTATGAAACAACAAATATTGAGGAAGGAAGAACTGACAAATTCAATTCAACAGAGATCTAAAAGTAAAAACCTTAACTTACCTTGTTAGCAGAAAATCCATCTGTATTAGTATCACCATTCTGAGAGGCTTACAGAAAGAACACAAATGTCTTCTTTTATGCATAACTAGGTATTGTGTGCTCTGCAGTTCTAGGTTTTTTTATCTAACACATTGCAGTACTAAGTAGTATCAGGAAGAAGTATATATACAACATCCAAACTTCAAATCACGATCAACACTTAATTAATTTTGCACCAGTCTAATTCTTGACATCGAAGGATGAATATATTCAATATTGTTGAAAGTTACAATGCAATATCGCTATTGGGAAATGAAACAAAAATTTAAGATTCACTCGTCTAAGCACGCTTTTGGGAAATTGACAATAGATATTAAATGTTTTTCATCTTTCCAAAATATTGGAATAACAGTTTATTTATTTGATAGGAGTCGCATGGTAGCATCACTTACGTCGTGGTTTGTTCCAATGCGACTTTTCCACGACTCATTAGTATATAGCATGTTTTCTTTTCTTATTCTAATATGTAGTGTCAATATAATAAATATTAATTACTTTTATCCCTTTGGCTTTCTTGAGGATACTGTTAATATTTGTCTTACAAAAGCTTTGCGTATGTAATCATAAAAAAATACAATGTATTGATATATTAATTGAATCTTGTGCATGTCTAAATAAGGAATAAAATACATTATGTTCTATTATTTACATAAGTGAGAGAATAATATTTAAATATGTAGAATAATATATAATATAATATAATATAATATAATATATATATATATATATATATATATATATATATATATATATATATATATATATGATTCCAAAATATTTGAATGATCATTTATATCCTTTATTAACTAAATCATCTTATTTTTAATGAAGTTCATTTTCTATTCGAGAGAGGGAAATCTATTTCTCAATTTAATGTAATGGAAAACTCCATCAGCATTATATTTTTTAATCTATTAACTTAATATAATGAACTCATTAAATAAAACTACTTATATTGAATTTAAGGTAATTGGAATAAATGAGATTGTCATCCTCCAAAAACTTGAACATAATGTGTTTGTGAAGACTAACACTATCGATGAGAATCATCACAAGATTGTTCCAAACTATTGCATACTAAATTAATCCTGCGAAAAATTTTATCTGACATTTCATGGTTAGTTGTTATATCTGCTTTAAAGAAAATTTCATTTTGTGTAAGATATGTCTAAAATAAGATTTTGGAGTGAGCACCGATGACACCTTAAAATCCTTTGTTACTTAAGTTGATGTATATGACACTGATGCAAATGCTCATGCACATGATTTCTATTTCAACATATTATGATGTTCCATAATGAAGTTGATGTAAGAACATCATAATATGCTGAAACTTCATCAAAATGAAAATCATGTGAATGACCATTTGCATTGGTGTCATATACATCAACTTAAGTAACAAAAAACTTTAAAATGTTATCGGAACTCACTTCAAAATTAACAACACTTATACGGGACTACATGTTTAATGAAGAATTGGTGGCACAATTACTTAAAAACAATCTTGTTTTGCACATATCTTACACAAATTAAACATTTTATTTAAAGCAAATATAACAATTAACCATGACAGGTTAGATAAAATTTTTCTTACGATTAATTTACTATGCAACAATTTCATATAATCTTTGCATGATTCTCATCTATAGTGTTGGTATTCACAAATACTTTGTTCAAGTGTTTGGAGGATAACAATCTCATTTATTCCGATTACCTTAAACTTAATATAAGTATAAGTAGTTTAATTTAATTAGTTTATTAGATCACTAACAAAATATTTGATAAAAGCTTACTAAAAAAATGTTAATTTGATCATTTAAAAAACAATTTAATAAATTAAAAAATACAATGCAGATTAAGTTCTATCACATTAAATTAAGAAACAGTTTCCCTTCCTCACATTTAAATAGAAAACGAAGTTTCATTCAAAATAAGATGATTTAGTTTATAATAAAGGTATTATCTTTAAAACTTTTTATACATGATGAGAGTGAATTCTGATCTCCCTGCCAAGTGAACCTTGATTGACATACAAGTTTGCATAATACAGACACAAGCTTCCTGAATTATGTGGTTTTCTCTATACAGAATGTCCTACGCTTACAATTAAATTGATAAATAGAAACATGGTGTTAGACTTTTAATGTCCTTAAGGAAGAGAATCAAACATTATGAAACAACCAATATTGAGGAAGGAAGAACTGACAAATTCAATTCAACAGAGATCTAAAAGTAAAAACCTTAACTTACCTTGTTAGCAGAAATCCATCTGTATTAGTATCACCACTCTGAGAGGCTTACAGAAAGAACACAAATGTCCTCTTTTATGCGTAACTAGATATTGTGTGCAACTGCAGTTCTAGGTTTTTTTATCAACACATTGCAGTACTAAGTATTATCAGGAAGAAGTATATATAAAGCATCCAAACTTCAAATCAAGATCAACGCTTAATTAATTTTGCACCACAAACGGACTAATTCTTGACATCGAAGGATGAATATATTCAATATTTTTGAAAGTTACAATACATCAAGCTATTGGGAAGATGAAACAAAGATTTCTTTACATCGAAGGATGAATATATTTAATATTTTTTAAAGTTACAATGCAATATCGCTATTGGGAAGATGACACAAAGATTTCTTTACATTGAAGGATGAATATATTCAATATTTTTTAAAGTTACGATGCAATATCGCTCTTGGGAAGATGAAACAAAAATTTAAGATTCACTCGTCTAAGCATGCTTTTGGGAAATTGACAGTAGATATTAAATGTTTTTCATCTTTCCAAGATATTGGAATAACCCTTTATTAATTTTATAGGAATCACATGGTCGCATCACTTACGTCCTGGTTTGTTACAATGCGACTTTTCCACGACTCATTAGTATATAGAATGTTTTCTTTTCTTATTCTAATATGTAGCGTCAATATAATAAATATTAATTACTTTTATCCCTTTAAAATAAAATATAAATATTTTCTTAAGATTAAGTTACATTTGACTTTCTTGAGTATACAGTTAATATTAGTCTTACAAAAGCTTTGCGTGATGTAATCATAAAAAAAATGTTAGTGAAGAGTATAATCCATAAATATTCTTTATATATAGATAATAGATCCACATAATGAAGATTTTAGAAATAAAGTTCACTCTATAAATAGTTTAGCAGACAACTTTATAATCTAATATGTCATGCACTCCAATAAGTTCATGTAAAATCATCTATAATAATGTATTTTTGCTTGGAGAAACTTTTTTATATATATTGAATAAAACCATGGAACTTGCATGTTAACTATGTTGGCTAACATTTTTTTTCCATTGCACTCAACATTCTATTCACATGACATATTTATCTCTGCAAATCCCTTTGTTGTATTCGTATTACCAAAATGAGTATAAAAACTCAAAAAAATTGTTTGTTGTGTCAGAATCATCTTAGATAGGTTGATAATTAGTAGATAATTAACAATTCAAAGTCATCTTATCTTATGATTAATGAATACATTTATCAAGAAAATACAAAACTAATAAGACCTGAATTCAACTCATATAAATAATTAACTCATATAAATAATTAATATCATCTCTAACTCAAAATTTATAGATAATAGATTTATCAATTTTCTTTATATGATTTCAACTTTATCATATTTACTTAATATAAAACTTAAATTTAAACTCATGTTGTCATTTTCTAGACTTTATTTTATTTTTGTGTAATATCTAGTCTTCATTCAAGTTTACAATGTGTCTCTAATTTTTTGTCATGCGTCTAATTTTCGATTAAGCTTGAAAAAAAAATGTCTAGTTGTTTGTAATCTCCATTTAGTAGCTTGATCTCTTGGATAAAGTATTTATAGCATCAATATCAACTAAATTAGTGTAACATCATATAAAGTTTGATTTAATCGTTTAATGTTCGCACTAGATAACAAATTTTGTTATAATTTATTATCTTCAAAATCATAATTCACTTTATATTTATATAAGAATGTTTTTTATTAACAAAAAATTAAACTATAAATGGTATGTGATCTATTAATTTATTATGCGGTTTATACTTTAACATATGCAACCATAACATTTGCTATATATCATCAATTTATTAAATAAATAAAAAATGATGCATTCAACATTTTTTTAATCCAAAAAACTTAACAAAAACTAAAAGCATTCCGAACATGACCAAAAGTGAAACTAAACAAACATGTGTTCACATATATGAAGATGTCTAAAAAAAACCAATTTAGAAGAAAAAAACCAAAAGTCATTGCATTCAATCAAACGGCAATTAAGCCATTTTGAAGTACAGACTTTAAAGATGACCAAATATTTTCCATGAACACAAGCTTGGAACATTAAAAAAAAAAAAAAAAAAAAAAAAAAATAAAAAAAAAAAAAAAAAACTAAAAGATTCACACAAAAACAATAAAACCTAACAGGAATCATATATAAATTATAAAATGATAAGCCAGAAAGAGTTATGGGGTCATTGGATCATAAATAGTTAATGTTTGCAAACTATTAAAATTACATAAAATGAAAAAAAAAATGGACAATGGAAAAAAGGAAAGAGAAGAAGAGGAGAGTAGGATCCAGTAGGAGGGTTTTGAATTTTTTAGTATAATATACTCAAATAAACTTGCATTTTTTAATTGATTTCGTTGGAAATAAATAAAAATAACATGAAATAAAAAAAATCTTAATTTTCTGACCACAAATCATTAGAATTAGATATTTTTTTTAGTGTGTTTTTTGGGACCAAAGAATGTGTTGCGTCTGTGTGTGGCCTTCTTCACCAAATGAAGTCTATGAAAAAAAATATAAAATTCCAGAAAGATATCGAAAGCACATCACTTCAATTAATTGGATGGTATTGTGTCTATTATCTTTACATCCATTAATGGTGGTGATTGTGACCTGTGCTATGTTCTTAGCTTGAAATTAGATAATATTTTCTCCACCAATTATAACCCTAAAATCTGCCTCCAATGTATTGCACAGTTCCCCTCATAAACAAGTAAAAAAAACGCAGGCTTGGTTCAATTCTTGCTCATAAAACCCGTCCCTGTCGTGAAAACAGTAACGAGACATTGATAAATCTAATTACATCGTCATTTTCTTTTTCTTATTCCATTTTCAGTATTAGAAAGCACACCTTAAGTCTGCAATTGACAGCAGATAATTCCACCTCAATGTATGTGTTTCCCATGCATGAACTATCAAATTCCTAATCACATGCACAGAATTATACAATTTCATTTGTGAAAAACTTTTGCTTCAGATATTGGTTGAGTTTACTCTCCAATAACAGAGTTCTTTCTCAGCAAACCCAGGTTTTCTATAGCAATTGTTCTTGAATGACATAAATTTGCTCTTCTTCATGTCATAACTAGTAAATCTTGCACTACAATTCCATAAACAACTTCTTAGTACCATATTAACCAAGGACAAGATTATATTCTCAGATTCCTTGCAAAAAAACAATTGAACAATTAAAACTGCTGCATCCAGTATATTATTCGGCTTCTACCAAATTCATAAAATAAAAGTGAACCACAGATTTTGATCAGAAGCAGTGATAATATTAACATACAGAATGTACAAACTGCTACATCTCGGATACCCAGATGAGGAATTCCATAACCTTAACTAATGTTGAATGAAGTATTCTACGAACATGGTTGATTTGGCAGTTACCATCATTTATATCACAAGGTGAAAAAGTTACAAGTCAGGAAGCACCCCTAATTGCTCTCATTCGGGAACTTCAGCCACTTCGTAACATTCTGCAGTAACCTCGGAGAGCCACATACCAGGAAAAAGTGTCTGCAGAAAGGAAACAAAATTAAACAAGATTACGAGAAAGAAAGCATGAATATAGTTGATAATGGATGGGGTTAATGGTATTATTACATCCAAATTCTTCTGGATAATTCTGGGCCTCTTCTTGGGCCTCCTGGGAGGCCTGGTTCCGACCAAGGCCCAGAAATCGTGTTCCACCTCCTCCTTCGTGAGTGAAACGGAAAACTTGGTTTTTTCTTGAATCTTGGTCTTCTTCTTCTTCTTCATCTCTTGGGTGAGGGAATTGAGGTGGTTGGTGTGATGCGGTGCCTTGCAGGCGGCTCTTCGGGTTCGCAGATTCCAGGGTTTGGAATTGGGTTCTTGGAAGATGGAAACTTTGAGGTTGTCGGCGGCGACTCTGAGATCGAGTATGAGCTTCCTGCGAACGGCGGCGATATCGTCAGGATCGTCGGCGACTTTGACGCACCTGAGGAATCTCTGGTTGCCCCATTTGAGACAGGGCATAGGGAAGTTGTGGAGAGGTTTGGATCTTTCCGGGCCCATAGCCATGATCGTGCTTTTGGTGCTCGATGATCACCTTCTCCTGTACCTCGTACTCTGTTTAACGAGTAGTTGTTGTCTCAGAAAATTGGAGACAGAGAAGCCAAATTAATATGAAACAAAAACAAAATAAAACGATTGTGGTGGCGTTCCGTTCGAGTTGGAGTTGCCAAACTGCAACTTTTCTATTCCTAACGCTGTTCTTTTTATAATTTCCTAACATTATTAATGGAGACGTACGCATCTTGAATAAACTTATATCTATCAATACTACTAATATATATAAATACAATCTTTTTATTGTCGCAATATTTCTTTTATTGACGTAACTGATTTTTATTGTTTTAAAAGGGAGTTTTTTTAATCAAATGACACCATCTGAAAACTTATCCATCAGTGTCAAACACCACTTTCGAAAGACCTTCTGTATAATTTTAATTTTTTTCTAATAATACAAGCACAATTTACATTAAAAAGAATTGTTGTAAAATAAAGACCATATATAATGTGACAAAATTATTTGAATAAAAGAAATTATTGTTGTTGAAGTTGTAGACATTTTTCTTCGTTCTTGAACAAATTATCCATGCTCTTGACTAATTTTCCATTGGCTAATTACATTATTATGGGTGTTTTCTTCTCCCAGCGAATAGTTTAACTTAATTTAAGACTCATTCCGAAAAATCTTTTCTAAAATGCATTTAATGTATTTTGAAAAACTTGTTTTTTTCTTTCGAAATAATTTTTTTAAAACATATTAAATGCATTTTGAAAAATACTTTTCAGAATGTTTTTTTTTTTTTTTTTTATGGCAATGTGTTATTCTTTTCTTCTTATGCAGTGACGATAGTACAATAATGACGGCAGCAGTAGTGTAGTACAGTGGAAAGGGTAGTTTAGTTTTTTTCTGTTAGTATGGAATGCATTTAGTAATGGTGGGGTGTAAAGAAGCAAAAGCCCTCTGCTAATAGGAGGTCAGTTTGTAGTTATAGAACTGGGCAAACAAAAATATATTATTAAACTGAATTGAACTATGAGAAATTATCGCGATGATCTGTGATGGAGTTATGAGCATGGGTACTTGGCGAAATGTTTTAATAATTGATTGTGTATCAATAAATGAGGTTTTGTTACTAAAGAAATCACAGCTATCACAGCTGCTAATGTTGATTTACTTCTCATATTTTCATCTCCGTTGATCTTGTAAGGTGGTTGGTATTTGTTTATAGAAACGGCACATAGGAAACTGATTAGGAGCTTCTGTTTATAATAATAAAGAGGTCATTAAATTCGTCATACGTTTGCATTATATTTACGAGGAAAAAAAATAAGAGGGCTCCTAGTCGTGGCAAAAATTGAATTCCTATTTTGCTATAAAGTATTTACAAACTATCTACCTCCCATCAAAAGAAGCACACTAAGAGCAGCTGGAGTTTGACGTCTCACACTTGATAACCCGGGTATTGTAAGAGCCACAAAATCCACATTTGTGGTACAACCAGTGGAAGCGTGAAGAACCCTTCCGATCGCAGTCATGGCAGAGTATGTCCTGCATTTTGTTATTACATAACAGCTTTAACAGACAATCATCTTACAAATTCTTTGCTCGTCAACTAAAATGCCAAAATTCTTTTTCTTTTTCCATAAAATCCACACAAAAAAATGTATTCACCTGACAGCGTTCCCTGTACTCTTCAGGAAGCTCCTCAGCAGCCAATAGGGCATCAAGCATACCAAAGTAAACCTAGGTAGGTACAGAGAAAACTAAGTATTTCGAGTACCTTTTTAAGAACTTCAATTGATTAGACACAAATTTTCTAATTATATCCCTCATCTTTTCAATGATTTTTTATTATCAAAAGAAGCTTACACTCTTTACTTGTATTAAATTCCTAATCTATAAGCAGCAACAACGTATGCAAAAATCAGTTAAAGATCAGTAAACTTATATCATTCAAGTTTTAATTTTTCCAAACTATTACATTTATATGAAATATATGAAATTTGTTTACTTCTATTTTTTCTCAACTTGAGAACTCACAGGTACATGTTCGAAAGATACTAGAGCTTTATTAAACTGATGGCCCTGTTTGGTTTTCCTTTCCATACTTTTGTCCATCTATAAATAATTTGTTTTTATATGGGGAATAATAAAGGTGGCGAATAAGGCTTAGTTGAGAATAAAAGAAAAGATTAATAGCAGAAAATCATCTTACCGCCATATCTCCCATTGACTTGCTGCAGATTGGACATGTGTAGTGACTGCACGTGTATGCCTAACATAATATACCAAAATATAAGATTAACCCACAACCCTTGAGAATATGTTACCACCCCCAGGTTTGGGGATAGAATTGAAACCTAAAACCGAAAACAGCTGTGAAATAGACCTGGAAGCAAGCAGAATGCATATAGTGGCCGCAAGGTAGAGCTCTGACCGTAGCACTTGAAGTGAACAAGTCATCGCAACAAATTGGGCAGTTCATTTCTAAACCTTTCTCGAGACATTTATGAGACGCTGACTTAATCCCCAAGCAACAATTGCATTTCATGCAATGAAAATAATCGATCCCAAGCCCTTGTCCAACACGGCATAAATTGCAAAATGGGCAATGATATACGTTCCTGAAAATATTAAAAGGTGTATGGAAAAATAAAATTAACTAAATAAGTTGATAGACTAAATTATTGCTAAAGATGCGATGGTGTAAATACGAAAATATTGTATAGCTTCACTTTAGGATAACGTCGTTATTTTTCTTTCCTTTCCTTATTTGGATCATTACTTTTGCTATTCCTTATAAATAAAGAATCATGCGTGTGATCATAACACAGAATCCCTGGAAACCTTTTATATGGTTTTAGATGATCAGTGTTTGATTCCCTCACAACTTTTTCATTTTTTTCCTGGAATCATGCGTAAACAGTACTGCTCCTCTCTTTGCCAGTGTTTGGCAGCCTTCCCAATCATCTTTCACCGACGCCAAACCCTGACCACTGTAGCCCAACTCCAGCAAACCCACAATAGACCTTGCTCATGCACTCCCCCTCTATTAGACATATTTATTGACAAAACATTCGTATAGACAGACTAAATTTTAATTATATATTGTTTTGACCGGTACAGATATGTCCAGCTCAAGCATCAATAGTTTGAATTGATGCATTTCAAGAGAATGAGATATTATTCCAACTCTTTTAAAGAAGTTGATTTTGCCCCAAGGTAATATTGCACCATGCATTTGGCTCTACCTAATAGTCAATAACTGTCCTATTTTTTCCGAGACTAAAAGTTGAATTAGTTTACAGAATAATTGTCTCCAACAAATCGGTGGATGCTCAAGGTACTTGACAATGGCCTTTATTCTAATAAAAACCCCTCCCCGGGAAAAGGAAGGTAAAAGCATTTTTAATACCGTAAATTTAAGATTCCAACGAAAAAAAAGATACCTTTCATCATCAAAAAATTTGCATATATTGCAATAGTACTTCGCCATTGAAAATCCATTACATGAAGGTGTCATGCACATAGGCCCTATAGGCTGTATATTCAGGCAGCGCATACACATCATTTCTAATGTTGTTTTTCTGTAATGATCAAGCAGATGATTAGAATTAAATACTATTATAAAGAATAAAACACAAGAAATCCCATGAGAAATTTACCTATCCATCGAGTGATCACTGACATTGTCATGACAAAATCTGCAAGTAAATAACTTGCCACAACATTCAGCCCGAAGCTTGCAATTTCTCTTATAGTGATCACACCCAAATACATGTTTCTCTGGGTCTCGAAATGATGGTGAGAGTCCTACTATTTCTACATTGTTAGATGATCCTTCCAAAAGTGCTTTAGGTGACTTCTGCTGGGCAGCTATCCATCGACTAGTCAAAGGCAAAAACCCAATCAATGGTTGGAGTTTGATGTCAATGAAGGCTAAAGCACTATCGGACAAATATACAGAAAATGTTGGTCCAGTAAAAGAACACTCAAGGTATGATCATTGGAACCAACCTTGTCAATAGATTCTGCACAAGATATGCCTTTCTCCTTGGATCAAGTGTTGAGTCTCGATATACCTTCCGGATCTCTGACTCAAGTTCATTCTGATTCATCCGGAATATGTCTTTCCAACCTGGCTTGAACATTGGATCATTGTGGCCCAAGCTTTCTTGACCTTCGGTACCTAGGGAAAAACAAATTAATAACACATTATAATATTAAATATCCAAATCCACAATTTTCACAAAAAGATGAAAGAAACAAAAATCACATTAAATACCTCTCCTAGAAGTGCTATGATCTGAAGCTTCTTCCTGAGCTATAGACACTGGACTCTCTTTCCAGCATTCACTAAGCCATTCATTGAACATAGTGTTCTTTGTAGCTTGTTTCCATGTATCCATCATTCTGTTCTGTTCATCCTGAGTAAGGGCAGATGTTACCCATGGTAACATTGATTGGAGAACTTCAGCACCCGTTGTTCCTATTATCCGACCCACTATCTTGTCTTGTTCTTCCACAGTAAAATGTCTCCCGAACAATGGCCACAGTTCACATTCTTCTCTGAAGAGATGCTGATCAAGGGTCACTCTTATGGATTTGCACATCCCCTGAAGCTTAGTAGCAAGTTCATTATATTTTTTTATGACATCACTAGTATTGCCATCAGAGGTTTCAAAATTACTTTCATTTAAACTCTCAGCCATGTGGGTCATCTGCAAGGATTCATGAATGACAGAAAACTCTGAAAGAACACAGGAAATATCTTCAAACAATTTTTCTTCCTGCTTATGGTCTAGCATGTATGAATGACTCACATTATGAAGTGCCTCTTTGGATTCCAAAGCTGGAAATACTATATCATCTTCAGCATTACTATGAGCTCTATATAAACCCCACAAGAGTCGAAATCTTCCATTAAATTGCCGAAGAATTGTCTCATCACCATCACGCAGCTTTCCTGATTCAACATCAAGATACTCCAAGTCTTTGCGTATGGCTTTATGGAATTTAAAGATTGTATCAATTGGTCTTTGTGTACATCCCGCATTGCATGACCCTCTCTCTGTTTCCCATACGAACAGACTGGAATTAATAGATGGGGCAGAAGAGCTGAAAGACAAGGAGCGTAAGGACTTGGCTGTAGAGAGAGAGCTCAACCCTAAATTGTTACTATTTACTCCCAAACCTGGCACACAACAAGACCGTGGACTACAACATTGTTTCTGAATGCTTTCAGTATCTGAAGTTTCTGGCACATCTTCATTTTTGTGCAACTCCACTGTGTTTCGTTTGACTGCTCTTTGGTTGTCTCCTGATTCGGCTAATACTGAGCAAGGTCTACTAGATAATGCAGATGAACAAGCACAGGATAATGGATCAATGTTTTCTTCAATGTCAGAAAGTCTTTGTGCAGGACAGCAACCTGATGCACCTGAAGACAAACACTGACCTTCACTACGAGCCTTGCAACCCCATCCACAGAATAGTGTAACTAGAGCAGAATCTGTTGCTGGAGCTGAAACAGATTAAGAAGTTGTTAAATATAGATTAAACAACTAAAATTACCAGAAATATAATTATTTTAAGGTGGCGAGGAAGTTTAAGAGACATAGGACCTGCCAACTGCATATTTCTCTGAAACAACTTTGCTTCATCTTCAGTAAAAGATCCTACCAACCATGGCAGGACACGCTCAATTAATTTCAAAGGCATCATACATAAGCTTTGATACAAAAGTTCACATTGCCTTCTAAAGCTAAAGTGCTTTCTTGCCAGAGGAAGAACCTACAGATGAGAGGCATGAAGAACACTTTAATAGATTAACAGAGAGCTTAATAAAAATTTCCTCATAAAGAACTTCGCATTTATCAACTTCTATACATATGGCATTGAAATCCCAGCAATAGATTAATTACTCTCATTGCAATTAACAATGCATTTGCATCTCACACTCTTATATCACTGTAGTAACTCAAAGATTATCACGTGACCAATGATGAATCACCTGAACTTCTTCATTGTGGAAATGCCTCTGTATGGTTTCCATTATATGATCAGCATGTGTGCATAACTTGGAGTAAAATTCAACATCTGAATTGGATGATGCTCCTTCACTTTGAATATTTTCAATCAAACTTCGGAAGTCATTAAATTGGCTTTCTTCTTCAGCATGCTCCTGAAAGAAAGAAAACTCCCCATCTACAGCCGGAAAAATAACCTTGTCCTCAGCAATACTACATTTATATAAAAAGTAAATAGTCAATATTTCAGATAATAGAGTTTCCCTTAAGATAAATTATCAAACTGCTTACAGAAAAAAATGGTACTCGCAAAAGACAAACATTGATCAAACTAAATCAATCTGATACCTGTGAAATATGCAAACATCGGCTATGAATTGAAATCTTTCATTAAAAGCAGACAGATTAGTAAAATCTCCCGAGTGTTGTATCTTTCTGGCCTCCACTGCTATCTCACTTAACTCTTTTTTTATTGCATTATGCCAGAGTAATATTTCATCTATAGGATGTGCTCCAGTGGTATCAGAAACGTCTATCATAGATCCAGAATATTTCCTTTTTCCACATGTTGTAGATTCACAAGCACAGTTTACATTCTCAACCTGATTGGGTGATGACCTAGAACTACATAAAACTTGAGAATGATCTACACAACTTTCAACTGAGTTAGCCCTACCTCTCCCTTCCATCCAGGTCAAAACAACCTTCAATAAGCAAGAATATGATAAGATATAATACAGTTACATGTCAAATGAACATAAATCATAGAACTGAACCAGAATATGAGAAACGAGTAATGTTTATTCCAAACAAACAACTCTGCAATAGTGTCAATGTGGAACAGAACAGAGATGGAGAACACAATTATTTGTGAAATAAAGATTTGAGAGACCTGGCCTCTTCTCTCTTTTTCTCAGAAACAATTGATGCACCTCAATTCCTTTCCCTAACTGCCTTATAGCTTCTCTCTGTACTGTAACCAACCAAAGAGTTACAACAAATATTCCATTATTTCTATAAATGATAGCTTCTTTTATTTTGATGAAATATCAGATTAAACCTCTATTTCCCTAAACTCCCTCTCTTATTATTCCTAATGTAGAATCTCTAATGACTGTCAGTAACAACGAATGGCATCATCATCCTCAATGCATAAAAAAATACTGGGAAACAAAAGGAAATAACAATGCTCTGTTAGCATTTGAAAACCATACCTTCTGAAGAAGCTTCTCCTGTGGCACTATCTTGATTAAGCAATTTCGCAAATCCTGAGATTCATCAGGTGATATAGATGTTGAAAGCCATGGTAGAAAATCGACCATCATATTTACAGGAATACTGCACAGGAACTGCCATACTAAGGATGCCTGTTCCTCCAGAGAAAACTTCTCGATAAGCAGAGGAAATACCTGATATCACACCACAAACAAAAAAATAAATGTCAGACACATCCCAAGTAAATAAGATTATTTAGCAACTTAAACTGCATGGCCATGACAAAATGCTACTCCAAGAATCTCCTTTTGGACACCAGGTAATAAACAGATTTCTGTATTGTGAAAACTTCCTTGAAGGGAACTAGCAGTGGAACTTGATCATATGTTAAACCATTAAACCATTAATCGATCACAAAAATAAATAATTTCCTCCATGTCATTTCTACATGCAATTGGAACTGTGTGAAAATTTTTTGCAATGCTTTCTGTAGTTCAGTTTTAGTAGCAATTTGTACACAAAGTACACATTTACCAGGTTGATATGTTAGCATTTTAAAAGTTTATAGATAAATTAATAAGGTTTCTTATTCAGCACCCATTAAACAATTAAGTTAACAATAATAATTACTCTCCCTCACCCCATCCTGAAAATGATTAGGTAGCTCTTTCTTCCTTCTTTAGCTGTAAAATAAGTGTCCAAAGTCTAAATAACTAGCATAATTTACAACTAAATTCCTCAAAAAGCAAAAGGATAGTTTTCTTTTCACATTTTGGTTATTTCTTAAACATAATTATGCTCACGTTTCTAAAGATCAATCTCCACATATACAAGATTGACTTGTCTTCTAAGCATCTTTATAATGGTCAGCTAACTGTCTCGTACCCCATTAGAATGAGATCATCAGGATAAATTTGTGGGCTGCATTTTGGTTTGTTCTTCTAGTTCGATAAAAAGGGTGTTTGTCAACCTCCTAAAACCAGATAATTAGGTACTATAAGACAAGTTCAGAAATATTAAGTGTTTAGTTGGTACTCGATTGAAACAAACTAGTTATTATTTGAAGGTTTTTTTTTTAAGTCAATACAAGTTTAAAAAACCCTACCAAAACTTCATTTCCAAATTAATCAGTTTTTATTTAAATCGAAGTTTTATACTCCCACCATTTTTCTCTCTTTCCCACTTAAACTGAAATTAAAAGAAAATTCACCAAGAATTACCAATCAATTATATTCAATATCCTCATCACTAAGTAGGAAGGATCCAAGATACCTAACCAGCGTAACACATGGTAATGATCCAAATTTTAACCTCCACCACATAACTCCAGTCTTTTTGAACCTGCTCACCACATAACCCCGTATACTCCTATCTTACCAGGAAAAACTCCAGTTCCAAGGCCTTTCTATATAAACGAAATTTATTATTCACTTTCTCTTGACTCATCACCCTGGACAGTATCATCCAAAACATGTATGAGGCACTGGTTCTTGGAGTGCAAGATAAATCTACATACTCTTCCATTCTTGTTCATAATTAAGTTTCTTTTCCCGATAAACTAAACAAGAAATCTTCCATTTCAGTTACTAGGGTTACTCATAATTCAAGAATATTTTGAACAACATTTTATGACTTCTAACTATCCATTCATTAAATCCTCAACAACTGATGCAATCTTTTGGTCCTGAATAACTTAATTGGAAAAATTCTTCTTTGGTTTTTGACTGAGGGGGGAAAAGCCAACAAAGAATTGTTTCAAAAGTTCATAGAGAAACATTTTACCTGCTGCAATAATAATTTATAATTTAGATAAAATGATAATTTCAAACATATAACAGCCTAATCGACTTAATTCATCATTCCATGACATACAATTGACTGTTCTAGTTGAATCGCTAGACAAAGCCCACATGATTGTGTTAAAAGTACTCAACAAGAATACTTAATCCATCAAGTGAGCAAGCGGAAGGACTTCATAAACATCACAAATATAACTTTTGTAGTCAAAACAGTTGCTCTTCTCATTAGTCACTTCGGCACTCCCAATAGTAAATATTAGCAGTTCTTTTTTACAGAAGGAGCATTCTTTAGTCTCCAAACTCTTAGTATTTATCTTCTCTTCGTCTTCGTAAATTTCTGTTTTAGCAATAATAATAATAGTAATTCTATCTCGTAGAGAGGAAATACCATTACTTTATAGTTATCTCATTGTATGAGTCCAAGCAGAATGCAAGGGAAGAGATATTAAATAAAGTTATACCTGCTCCTCTTCCTTTGCCATATGTTGACTAACGGACGTCTGCAAAGCTCCCGTGCAGGACGCTAACTCTCTTGGAAAAGTTTCATCATTATTGATGGAATACTTTAAAAGCTCAAATAGATGATCAAAAAGGTTGTTTTCACCCTTGTGTTCGAGAGAATATGTCTGTGCTACATTCTTCACACGTATATCTAAAGCTGGAAATATCACCTACATTCCAGAATATATTTTCCTCAAAATATTTGAAGCACAGCAAAAGATAAGGAGTGATAAAGCCAAATTAATAAGATAATGCTTTCTAGAGAGTGGGAAAGATGCACATCTCAAGCATAATTCAAACATCATAAAAGAAAAGGCAGTCGTCAAATTTATCAAGAAATCTGTAAAGAGCTCTGATATTTTGAAATTTGAAACAAAACTTTTCCACCTAAATATGCATTACGAATTTGTTACGAATTTGTTATAAGAAATGTGTTGACGAACTGACAGAAATTATTAATGAACCAGAAGCTGTTAGCTAACCTCATTAACTTACTCGGTTATAAAAGCTTAACTTAGTGATGAATTAAATTAGCATAGCATCAGTATTCAATCTCATTTTTTTTTCTGCTACATAGCATTCAATCAGTTTTGTTGCGGATAGTTAGTGACAGACAAGTGAACAACCCTGCACTAGCACAAACAGGTAGGTTTTTGGTTTTTACTCCACAGTATAACCACGACATATGCACAAACATGTGGTTTAAAACACAGATAGATGATAACCAAAAAGATCATAAGATTAAAAAACAGACAGATGATAACCAAAAAGATCAGAAAACACCGCAGCCATTGAGGATATCATATCCACCGCTTCAATTCTAAACATTTTCTACCAAACCTGGACAATAACAAAATACTAGAGAAGATGAAGAAACATGTATAGCCAGTAAATCAAATTATATTGGCAAATTCTCCGAATCAATTCCAGAAATCGTTCCGGTTGGACTATGCTCAAACCAGTAACCAAGTACGAAAGTTTGACCTAAATTAACCAAGAGGAGATGACCAAAGGAATTGAAAAACAAGATTGGCATTTCGTTCGTCATTGAAAATGCAACAAACTATAAAATCTTCAGTCACGAGGCAATTTCTCTCGCCACGGGAAATCAGGTTACACAATTTAACAAGGAACGAACTCCGAAAACATAAAGGTGAACAAAAGATTAGCACCTCGTCTTCAGCATTGGAGTGGTGCCTGTACATGGAGCTGAGGAAATGGTAGCGCTCGGAGAGCGGCTGAATGTCGGAACGGTTGCCGGTGGCGAATGCCAAGGCCAACCGGTGCAGCGCATCAAGCTCATTCCGAATTGCTTTGTGAAAAAACAAGAAAATCAAAATCGGCGACTCCGGTTTCGAGCACTTCAAGTCGTCCTTGAGAGCCGAGGCGGAGTCCACCTTGTTGACGGAATTCGAGAGCACCGCCACTCCTCCTCCGTCCAACGGCGTTGCCATTCGGTTTCTGTAGCCCAACTTTCTCGGATTTTCTTTTCGGATTTTCCTTTCTTGCTTATTTTTCGAAAAAGTTAAAATTGTGTCTAAGTGGTTGAGCACTTTATCAGCTTATTGTTTGTTTGCACAAAATCAGTGAGTGATGTGCGTTGGTTATCCGGTGGCATGGACGTTCTAGAAAGAAAATTTGTTCAAGAAAGAGAGAGAATTTCTGTGTTAAACCTCTTTTGTCGATACGTTGTTGTGAAGCGAAGAAGGAGGAGGAGATTGGTTTGGCTACTATGCCCATAAGAAAGAGAACTTACAAGCCAGAGCCAGAGACTACTAATTTCACAATTTTCACAATTTGGGTCCATGCCACGTCGCTACATGCGCCACGTTTGATGACTATGTCTATTTAGTTTCTTCTGGTAAATATCATAAAAAAAAAGTAAAATAAGATAAAATCATTTTAAATTGTTGTACACAATTTATTTTTTATACTTTAAATTTATAAATATTTATACAATAAATATATTATGAACTGGTACCATTATTAATAAATAATAATCATGTAATATTCTCTGTTAACATTTAAATTATGTATCAATCATTAATAAAAAAAATTATTTTATAAAACTGGTGAATAAATGTGTAGTCACTTCCTATGGAACCAAAATACACATTTATAAAATTATAGGAATAAAAATAAAAATGACTTTAACTAAAATTACATCATTTTTTAAACAAAACCCATTTGAAAAATAATTTAATTGATTAGCGTCTCGGGAATCTCTATTAGTTTTATTTACTGGTGGTAATAATAAATTCCTCCTTTCACATAAGTTACCTGTTGGATACTGTCTATAGTAATCTGACTTTTCACGTGCGTACAAAACTAATTTTGATTCTCTTCACATGATTAAAGAGCCAAACATTATAATCTATCGGACGATACTTCGATTTATTTTACGTAATTGTATCTAATACGAATCGATGTTTTAGGATATTTTAACGATATTTATTAATAAAGTATTTAATTTATAAAGTTATAGTATATTATAATAAAATCTTTAAATAGTGATCAATTTTATTGACAAAAAATAATTAGTCACTAAATAGTAATTAAATTGACAATTAAAATAATTCCCAAAAATTATAAGTAGTATTTAAATTGATAATTAAAATAGTTTCAATTATAAATTGATTTTAAAATTAATCACTAACATTAGCTATCAAGTTTTGACTACCAAAATAATTTATCTATAATTAGAAAATTTGGATTTATTCATTAACAATCATATATTTATTACTTTTCAATATTTATATATTATGTATCTATCACGTATCGTATCTTATTATTTTGAAAATAAACATATCGAATACGTGTCGTATCCGATACACGTATCATATTTGTGTATCATAGAATATAATATATATATATATATATATATATATATATATATATATAGAGAGAGAGAGAGAGAGAGAGAAATACTCACATTTATGAACATAAAAATATTTATCATAAAGAATCTAAATCCAAAAATAGAATAGAAGACATGAACGACCTATGTTTAAGTTAATATTTATTGTCACCACAAAGAATCTAAATCCAAAAATAGAGTAGAAGACATGAACGACCTATGTTTAAGTTAATATTTATTGTCACCATAAAGAATCTAAATCCAAAAATAAAAATCTTAAGTTATTTCACGTATAACATTAGCATGTGTAATTAATATTTTGAGTTGAAGGAGAAAATACTATGAAATTTTTGGATTGAAAGGATGAGAAGATAAAAGTGTGGCTTAAATAAAGTGGCATGTTACAATCAATATAAATACTTTAGGTGTTATTTATGAAAAAAAAAAAACTTTCGGAAGATAAAAGAAATGGACCATACATATATCAGCAGTGGCCAATTCATAAACGAAACGTAATTTTAGTGATTTTACATTTTCTTTACTGGTCCCAGTTGTTCAAAGTGTTTGAAAACTGAATTTTTGCTATGAATCATTATTTGAAAAAAATAAATGTAAGGGACACATATCAAAACATGTGTACCATATAATCTTTTAACTAATATTTATGAGTTAAGGTTAATTCTATTAAATGCTTATATAATTGTTTACTTTGACAAGACATGCAAATTAAAATTAATTATGCAGAGGAAAAAATATTGTTTAATCATGTATGATAGAATTGTTAACATTTGTTATAATTGTTTTAAAAAATCAATAATGAGAAATTTCATTTGGTGACCATATAAGAGAATTATATAGATAGAACTAAATGTAATATACGTATGGAAAGTTCTGTGATTTTTTCTTCATAGTGTGTATAAAAAAATTAGCCCATTTTATTAAACCTTAACTAAAAAAATTTAAATTATCTTTAGTCATTGAATTAATTTAACTTTTATTATTAATAGATTTTTAAAAGTAGTTACTCATTTATATAACACTGTTTTATATGTTTTGAATGGACTCACTTTGATTAAATAAGTATAGTCAACACCTATTATATTCCTTATGTGTATATATCCAAAGTAAGCACAAAAGAATAAAAGAGCGTGATGACTCATGAGTTCCAAATAGCGTGTATAAAGGATCGGATGAATATTCAAGAATATTTGTTTATATCACCGAAAATGACAATAAAAGAAAAGAAAACTTAGTATAAACATTTAATTATTATTTTTGTAAGTGAAAGTCATAATCAAGGTGTTAGTTTGAGAGAAACCGTGGAAGAAGGTATAATATAATAATTTTTCAAATTATATTTATATTTCAGTTTTGTTTAAAAATAGCATATACTGTTCGTCGTTGAAATGATCGGATTAAGTTTTAATATGGCATTAGCCCTTCATATAAAATATATTAACATATCATAAATAGTGAAGCGGTTAAGTATATATTGTTTACTTATTAAAAATTTATTATTTTACATATATATAAAGTATGGAATACATCATATATGAATGTGTATATACAAATATTAAAAATAATTTTTTTAATAATTTTGACTTTTTGAGATTAAAAAAATGAGAAGTCTTGGTTTTGGATAACACATTATTCGTACAAATCTTAAAACTTTCCTTGTTTGACCCGTAATGTCTTTACTGGTTTACTTTTATTTTTCTGCTGTTAATAAGATTGGAAAGCAATCGCACAAGCGTTGGTAATGCTTAATGCTTGTAGGGGAAAAACTCAATAATGTGGTTACTTTTTTATTATATAAATAAATAATTGTAATTAATTCCATTATAATTACCCATATTTATGTCAATGCTTTTAAAATTTTTTGATTTTTTTCCTTACTCGGATTGTGAAGGGTATATAAGTAAGCAAAAAGAAAAAAAAAAAAAAAAAAGGCAAATATTCATATATGGAAGGAAATGAAAAGATAAACGTAACTATCATCTTTATTCATACATGTGCGAGACATTAAAATATTGACATGTCCTTTTACTCAAATGAATCCACTAAGGTTAAGTTTCCACTCTTTTAGTTTTAATCCCACTTTAGTTGGAGATTCCTTATCCTTCCCTTCGATAATCAATCCTAAACTCTGTAACTTTACCATCATATACTAATAATAATGGATACATTGTTCATGTCATTTTCATTCTTCTCAGTATCTATATCTGCACTTTTGTTTTAATATTTTTAGAACCAGCTTGGAAATGGTCACTCCACTGAAGAACAAATATTGGATCTCATAAAATTCCGAGGCTGCATTTGTCTCATATAATAAGTTGGTGGTTAAAAGTATTCAAATTCTATGGCCTAAACAAGAACCTGAAGACTCCACTGAATAAAGCGAGTTAGGAAAATGTTATGCAGTCACGAAAATTCTTGCAGACAATTATGATCCCAAGAATGAGAACCAAGGGTCAATCCTAATGGCTTCATAGATTAAGAAGAAAATAGATTAGAATGAGATCAAATTGATGAGTTAGTCGGATAAAGTATTAAAATATATGATATTCTAGGAATATCCAAAATAAGGTGTATGTTGTGTGGTTCACAAGTGGAATGGTAATGATTATGTTCTTTCAATTCAAACTTACAATTTTATAACTAATATGAAGGGGCATGAATTTGGTGGTTATGGTAATTTCTTTTTATCTGGTTTCTTTCAATATTAGTAAGGTTTGATTTAGTGGAATGTTATTCGTTATTGTTCAGACGTGTCAGTTAAGTATATGGTCAGGTATATATTTTAAAGATGTGTCAATCAAGTTTTAACTTTTGAAAAATGTCTCAATTAAGTATTTTTCTAAAAATAAAAATAAAAATGAAAGCAGTTAATTTTATCAATGACTTTTATTGCTAAATTTAAATATAAATATCAATACTTAATTTTGTAAGTCATTTTAAATATCAATATCGTTAACGACATTAACAATTTTTTTCTAAAATGGTCTAATTTATGCATATTTTTAAAAGTTGTGACTCAATTGACACATTTTTAAAACGAATATCAAGCTTATACATCTAAAAGAAAATGGAGTTTCCATTCGACTAATTAAACCTATTATTAAAGTTGTTAAAGTTACATTTTGTGGTACTTATCATTGATGTAAAATTAGACTATAAATGTTTGAACACCAATATAATAGTAACTGAAATAACAAATTTAACTAATAACAAATTCAAGTACGATAGTTTCTAATCTACATCTCTTATTAAATATATATTTAATAATATATATATATATATATATATATATATATATATATATATATTGTTCTTAGTTTATAATTCGAGATATATTTAATAAAAATAGTTCAAATATAGAGTTTTGAGTTATTCAATTGAAATAACAGGAAAGAAAAAGCTGACTTTAGAGAAAGAATATATTTGATAAATTAATCTTATTTTTTAATATATGAAAAGGTCTTTTATTTTACGAGTGTTGGATGATACTATAGCTAGTATGTGATTTAACCTCACTTGTGTGAGCTAAAGTGAGGCCACACACACCCTTTTTGTTTCACAAAGTAAAGTAGGAGTGAAATATCCATTGTGGTGTGGGGTGCTTTAACATTCGGACATTTGATTGGTGAAAAAAAGGTTAGAAAGTGAGAAAAAAACAAACACAAGTGCTTACATATCTTATCAGCCAAACCCAACGGGGTGGAATCATTTCCTGAATAAGTTACTTCATTATTCCACTTTACATGAATAAAGGAATTCAAAAAGAAGAAAACAACTGTGTTTTATAAAAGACCATACGAACTATAGTGTTTAGAAACCCATGGATATATTGTACGTTTGCAAGTGTAGTTTATAAATTCATGACGTAGGCATCGGAATGGAACACAGCTATCTTATATAAAAGCACAATGGATAAAGTAATTATGTTTGATTATGTCTCAAAATGATGTAAAATTAATTAAAATTATTTTTCTAATCTAAAATCAGTATGTATTTGATTTTTATTTGGTTTTTAAAATTAATTAAAGGATAAAAAATTTATATTGAAAAAGAAATAACTAATTTTTCTTCTACGTTGAAGAATTGATCGAGCTGAAATTAATTCTTCAACACTCAATCAAACACATGTAGATATTATTTATCTTCCATTTTTCACTATTTAGAATTCATTTGAAGTTACTGTTATTTTTCAGTTCACCATACCAACATTTAACACAAATTTCTAGCTATCTGGATCTTCCAACGCATAAGACCTAAAAACCATTGAGTTTGGACCATTTCTTCCAGCACTTCCGTATATTTCTTTCTGCAACCTCCACATAAAAGAAATTTCCTATTTTTGTCATTTTTTGACTGTATAATACAAACGTAAAAAATGACTTCTGAAATTTGGAACTTACTTTATTCTCACCAAAAAAAAAAACTTATAGATTGCACAAAGTTATTTAAATTTCAAATCGTACCATTTAAAAATTATTTTAACTTTCAGATTTTGCAGGATCCAAAATTTATTTTTGACTTTCAGATTATACACTTTAAAAAGTACAAAATAGAAATTTTATCTTATAAAAATGTGGAAAGAAATATATGGAGCTGCAAAAAAAGAAACTGCCTTGAGTTTGTGTATGTGCAGGAAGAAAAAACATTTATGGAATTGTTTTAAACCAAGTTTCCAGGTCTCTGCAGATTTTGACATGGGCCTCTAAGCGTCAGCTTTAGGCCCAACAGTTGAGCCCATTCGGAGTCCTCTCCTTCCTCCGGCAGCAAGATTGGTTTGTACTTGGTTGAATCGAATTGATTGATTCGGTTGGACGCAGTTACAGTGGAATCCCCAATGGCGGGTTCTTCGATCATGGAGAACCTCTTCCAACGCTCGCTGGAGGATATGATAAAATCCATGCGCCTCCAACTCATCGGCGAAACTACCTTCATCTCCAAGGCCACGGAGGAGATCCGCCGGGAGATCAAATCTACCGACCAGCAAACCAAATCCACCGCGCTGCAGAAGCTCTCTTACCTCTCCGCCGTGCACGGCGTGGACATGTCCTGGGCGTCCTTCCACGTCGTCGAGGTCATGTCCTCATCCAAGTTCGCGCACAAGAGGATCGGTTACCACGCGGCTTCCCAATCCTTCAACGACGACACGCCGGTGCTCCTACTCATCACCAACCAGCTCCGCAAGGACCTCTCCTCCACCAACGAGTTCGAGGTAAGCCTCGCTCTCGATTTGTTGTCGCGAATTGCCACTTTCGACCTCGCGCGCGATTTGACGCCCGAGGTTTTCAAGTTGCTCTCCACCGCTAAGATTTTCGTCAGGAAGAAGGCTATCGCCGTCGTTTTGAGGGTTTTCGATAAGTACCCCGACGCAGTTAGGGTTTGTTTCAAGCGCTTGGTTGAGAATCTCGAGAGTTCCGATCCTCTGGTTGTTACCGCCGTGATTGGAGTTTTCTGCGAGCTGGCTGCCAAAGATCCTAGGTCGTATCTTCCCTTGGCGCCGGAGTTTTATAGGATTTTGGTTGATTCTAAGAACAATTGGGTTTTGATCAAGGTGCTCAAGGTGTTTGCTAAGTTGGCTCCCTTGGAGCATAGATTAGGGAAAAGGATTGTTGAGCCGGTTTGTGATCACATGAGGAGGTCTGGGGCCAAGTCCTTGGTGTTTGAGTGTGTTAGGACTGTGCTCACTAGCTTGAGTGATTTTGAGTCAGCTGTTAAGCTCGCGGTTGAGAAGGTTAGGGAGTTGGTGGTTGATCAGGATCCCAATCTTAGGTATCTTGGACTGCAAGCACTTTCGGTTGCTGCACCCAAGCACTTGTGGGCAGTCTTGGAGAATAAGGAAGCGGTGGTAAAGTCGTTGAGCGATGATGATTTCAATATCAAGATTGAGTCTCTGCGTTTGTTGATGGCCATGGTATCTGAGAGCCATGTTGCAGATATCTCCAGGGTGTTGCTTAATTATGCGTTGAAATCTGAACCTGGATTTTGCAACGAGATATTGGATTCCATTTTGAGGACATGTTCTAGAAATTTGTATGAGATTGTTGTTGACTTTGATTGGTATGTGTCTCTTCTTGGAGAAATGGCCACGATTCCTAATTGCCAAAAGGGGGGAGAGATTGAAACTCAGCTTGTTGACATTGGCATGAGAGTTAAGGATGCTAGAATGGAGCTCGTTCGGGTGGGGCGTGATCTGTTGATTGACCCTGCATTACTGGGTAATGGGCACTTGCATAGGATATTGTGTGCTGCAGCTTGGGTTGCTGGAGAGTATGTTGAATTTGCAAGCAATCCCTTTGAACTCATGGATGCACTCCTGCAGCCTCGTACCAGTCTCTTGCCACCATCCATTAGAGCAGTTTATATTAATTCTGTTCTTAAAATTTTAATTTTTTGTCTGGACTGCTACGTTTTGCAAAATGATGGTTCTGGATCTTTATATTCTGGTAATTTGGAAGGGGAACAGTCAGAGTTGTTTAGTGCAAAAAACGACGCTGAGGCTACGAAATTGGCAACTTCTGGAGGTTCAAATTATGAACAGGATGTTGGTTTTAACCCAAGGAATACAGGTGACTCTTCTGAAGATCTCTCTGTTGAAAATGGTATAGATAGAGTTGCTACTCATGGTAAAACATTTACATCTACTCTAGTGGCAAGGAAGAATTTCTTGCACGGATCTATTGTAAGCTTATTGAATAGAATTGAATTAATTTTTGGCCCGCTAATAACAAACCAGGATGTTGAAGTGCTGGAGAGAGCACAAAACATACTTTCCCTTGTTCAGTTGATTAAAGAAGAAATAATTGATAATTCAGTCCAGAGTGTGGACACCATAGAAAAGAAAGATACTCGAGTTTCAACTATTATCAATTTGATGCGTGATGCTTTTACAACGGAACTTGGTCCAGTCTCAGTAAGTGCTCAGGGAAGGGTTGCTGTGCCGGAAGGACTAGTTCTTAAAGAAAACCTTGATGAATTACAAGCTATATGTGGTGACACTGAACTATCTTCATCAAGTTCGTTTGCCACAGGTGGCCCTCACCATACCACTATTTCCGATGCTTCTTCATCTAATCTTCTGCAAAATGAAGAGTTAGGGCCTTTGAATGAATCCACATCCTTGATTGAACACCGTAAACGGCATGGGTTATATTATCTTCCTTCAGAGAAGAGTGAGATTGTTCCAGATGAGTATCCTCGTGCAAATGATCCGAAGTCAAACAGTAATATAAATGATGAAGCTGCCGAACTAGTCAAGCTGACAGAGCAATCACTTCTTATGAAGAAAAGGACAAACCAAACAAAGCCCAGGCCGGTAGTAGTGAAATTGGATGATGGAGATCTGGCACCAATTTCAGTCAAAAGGCCAGAGCCGAGGGACGATTCTCTTTCTGGTGCCATACAAGATGTTCTTCAAGGAAGTGAAAGTGGACCAAGTGTGTCTCGAAGTTACCCTTCTAATAAGTCATCAAGGAAGCAGAAAGAGAAAAAGAAACTAAGCACGAATGGTCGATCTGAAATGAAGGAAAATTCAGTTGATTCAGAAAAGCCTGACCCTGAAAGTGCAAATTCTAGTCACAAAAATCATGGTCATAGTAAAGAAAGAAAACACAGAGGAAAAGAAAAGATTGTTGAGGGTGAAGAGCATGATCAGGAGGGAAAGAAAAAGAGTGGCCACCGCCATGGTAGGAGAAAAACTCATCAAAGAGCGAAGTCACCCTTAAATGTGGCTTCCCAAACCCCAGTCATTCCAGATTTTCTTTTGTAGGATTTAAGGATTGGTTTGATTTCTCATCACCTGTCTTTATTGACTGAGGCTGTTTACATATTGTATTCTTTGTGCAGAGTTCTTGAGTTAGTTCTGTAGATTTTACTTTTTTTTTTTGGTCATTTGTTATGATTTCTTAATACTATATTCCTTTTCATCATGTTTCTGGCCATAGATGTCACAGAATGAGCATGTTCAAGAAGTAATTATTGTTGAATCTTTTGTCACTAAATTATATCATAGCTTCTGGAAATTCTTCTATCAGCATAAACTGCTTGAAAACTGGTGATCAAGTGCTTCAATTTACTATTTTGTAATATTAGGATCAAAATGATAGTTTAGAAACGTTCATGCTGTGTTTGGATAAGGTATTTTAAGGGAGAAATGTTAACTTGAAGAGGATTTAAAATCCTTACTATTAAAAGCACTCTGGGCATTTAGCAATCCAAAAGAAAAGGAACTTCTCAGGTATTCAAAATTCCACCAAAAATAGAGGAATTCGAATACCCTTGCTTGCATTTGTTGCCTCCCTAATTTGAACCGCCTGATCTCATTTTCTCCTGTGGCTTTGGTTTTCCTTATCTTCTTAATCTCATGGTTTTGCAAACTCTAGCTTATATAGGTTTCATCATGGAATCCTACGATTTTATTGATTTCTATTATAGGAGCTAATGTTGATATTTTAATTATTTCTGTTCTACAAGATTTTTGGCTTGCTTGTCCTAGATAGCCGGCCGCTGGGTGTTTGTTTTTTTCTGTGGCAGTAGTACTGGAAATGATTGAGCCTGTGATTGTAGTTTGATTGTTTATCTTTCTTTTGGTTATTTATGATATGCTAGGACCCTACTTATATTTTGCACATAAAACAAGTACAGAAATCTTACGTGGAAACTAAAGCTTTCTTGAATACAAAAAAGAGAAGAGGAGACATGAGAAAGATAGTGGATTTAATTGGAAAATTATGGATGAGGACTGTGTAAAAAATATGGATGAAGCAATTCTCACAGTTGCTTTCTTTCATGTAATCGTATATATTATTATTGTACAGAGCTCGAGTTCATTTCCATTTGACAGGTATGTCTGATACTCCCTTTTCCATTGTTATTATCCAGTTTTGTTTTTATGATTTAAGCGCAAAAACTGACCCTTTGCTTCTCCTGGTTAATTTCTCAAAGGAAAGACTACAATGACCCGACCAAGGTAACCTGGTATCTTCTGAGTCAATGTTTTGAGTAATAAACCTCTGGCTATTTTGCTCAGTTCTTGCAGTTCGCTACACCTTCAAGAAAACAACACCCTAATCTTGAACTGAAAAAAATGGTGGATGTGATGTCTACATTTATATGCCAATTTTTGGATAGAATTGACAATTGGCCAGGCTGTAAAATCCATTCGCCACTACCTGGACATTACTACTGCTTTCTCCTTTCCTTTTAAACAATCACATTATGTTTTTCTTAACTTAAACTTGACCCACTGTCTCATATTTTTAGCTAATGTTGTGGGATTAGAGTCATGAACTCTTGTCTGCCCAAGATTGAACATTTGTGGGAGAGATGACAGTCTTTCCTACCCTGTAGTTACCCTATATTATGAAACAGCCAAATTGTTGTGAGCTTGTTATGAAAGCCATGTTATTTTCAAGCCTGTGTCAAGGAAGTGACGTAATTTAGTATGGAAAATATTAAAGAGGAATAAAGATCGCTGAATGACGATGAATGCTGCAGTACGTAATTTATGCTTATCCTTTTTAGTATTTATATTTGATTTGACAAACCCACATAAAGTTCATTTTGTTATTCCAAGTGCTCAGATTTAGGTCACCCTTGGAGTTTATGCTTACCCTGCTAGGCCTAATTTCTAATTTCATATGTAAAAGAAAATTTACTATCCATATTTTATTACACATCATTTACCTAACTTAATTTAAAATTATTATTTATTTATTTGTTATTGTGTACTAACAATATTAAATATTAAATTCTAATAAACTAATCAAAACAAATTAAAAACTAATACATTGATTAATGTATAATACTATTATTAAATATTAATGCATAAAAAATAATAAATATATTATAATAACATTCATATCAATTTTTTAATATCAATAAATTAAATTAAGTTAAATTAATTTGTATTGGTACTTTAATAACTTATACTATATTAATTTAATACAATAATATTAAATATAATGCACATAAGCTAACATGTATAATAATCTTATTAATAACTATAAGGAATTTATATTTAAAATTTAATAACTTATTCCATTGTTATTTTGTATTTCTATTATTGATTTCAGTATCATTATGATTATTTATTATTACCGATATTTAATATTTTCATTACAAATTAGCACTAAGAAAAATCATTAAAAATCAAAATAATTAATCACACTAAGTTAAATGTTATTTTATACACTAAAATTATTGATATTTAATATAGTTGTTATTATAAAAGAATAATTATTATTGATTTATGAATTAGAGTTTAAATTGATATTTAATATTAAATATTAATATTTTAATTATATATTATTATTGATTATGAATTAATGTTTGGCAACTGAATTGCAGTGGTTCCCTTTCTTGTGAAAGAGCATGGATGAAAATGGAGGTACACTTAAATCTGATTTATTTTATAATCTTTTATGTTGTTCCAATTGCAATTATTTTAAAGTAAATGCTGAAAAATGTTGTTGGGTGCTAAGGCTATGGAATACAAATCCTACAAAAATAATTATATAATTATTTCTGTTGAGCGGCTGTGTAATAAATATTAGAGACACGTGACCAATACTCTTAAGAGACATAATAAGAACATAAGAACGAACCATAATTAATGAGGGACTTAACAGATAAAACCAAACATCTCAGTTATGTGAAGAGTTACCAAGGTAAGGGTAGAGTTGGGTACACACAATAAACTATGAAATTTTGAAGAAAGAACACGTAGAAGTAGTGAGATTGTAATGATACATTAGTTGGCTAGAATACTATCTATGTTTAAGATATAATTTGTAATTTGAAAGAGTATAAATAATTTAAATATTAATATATTGATACAGAACAATAAATTTAGAATTTTTAAAATATTTATTGTATTTATAATTAATAATTTTAAATATTTAAATATTGTTTATTTTTTAATACAAAAAAATTTGGTAAGTTAATAAGAATTTTAAAAAAATTATCGAGAAGTTAAAGAAAAAAAATTTGATGAAGTCTCAAAATTTAATATTTTAATTGTTTTTTTATAGACTTTTTATATATTTAATACTGTATTTTGCTAGTTGTTCTATTAATTTAAAATTTTTTATGTTTAATTATATTTAAGTTTTAGTAATACTAAAATATATTTATTTTATTATTTAATTATTTTTTGGTAAACATTAAATTAAATATGAAATACATATAATATTTGGAAACATTTTTATTTTTTAAATATAATAAAATTGTATCAATAGTAATTAAGTCAAATTTAATTTAATATCACACTTACTTATATTCTTATTATAAGATTCAATGTATATTAATTATTTTAATCGGTACTCTTAAGAGACTAGTTAACAAATTTTTTTTTTAATTAATCCATTATGTTTTGCATTAATCACATTCTCTTGACTAGTTTTTCTTGGTTGTTGTAAACTCTCTTTAATACGTTAAATTCTTATAGATCAAAGAAAATCAAATGTTCATAATTTTTTCATTTTTACATTTTCAGTTCACAATAAAAGAATAATATTTAACTACAACGGTAAAATATAAAAATGAAAAAACAAATATAAATGGCCGAGGATTTTTGTGTAAGAATATTGACCAGCTGAGGTCAAATTCAGAACAGAGACGACTCTAGTGATGAATAAGAATTTAAGTTTGTGTACAACACAACACCAATTTTCTGGTTTCTCATCAACACCATCATGAAGAAGACTAAGCAACAAGAACGTTCTCTCGGTGCTGCAAATTTCTCGAATGCTCAATCACAGTTTTTCAACTTCTTCTCTCATGTTCTTGCATTTTCCTCTGGTTTGCTCATCGGAATCACCATCATCACTTTCTCTCTCAAAAACTTTTCCCTCAATTTTCAATTCCACCAACTCTCTCTTCAATCTTTGCCTGCTCCTCCTTTTTCTGCTTCAATCTCAACTTCACACAATCATTCAAAAGTCACCACCATCTTCACTCCAAATGGCTCAACCAAAGCTATGCATAACATGACAGAAGAGGAGTTGCTGTGGAGAGCTTCCATGGTTCCTAGGATTAAGGAACTTCCCTACAAACATGCCCCCAAGGTTGCATTTATGTTTCTGACAAAAGGACCAGTCTTTTTGGGTCCTCTCTGGGAGAGATTCTTCAAAGGAAATGAAGGCTTTTATTCTATCTATGTCCATTCGCATCCTTCTTTCAACGAAACACTGCCTCAAAATTCTGTCTTTCATGGCCGCAGAATCCCAAGCAAGGTCAGTGTGTCCTAATTCAGTCGATTTTCGGTGAAAAATTATACTATGAATCCTATTTTTTACTTTTTAAGGTAATTTAGTGTGAACAATAAAAAAATACTGGTATAGTAATTAATAACTCATACTATATCACGTCAAAAAATACAAAAGATGTGAGTCAAAAAATATGAGTAATAGTATCATTGTCGATTTTCAATTAATTCTATTACATTTTTATGAAATTTGGTTTATGTCATGAGTTTTCCTACATAATTTATCTGTTGTGTATATAAAATATATCGATGATTAATAATTTTAAAATTTTAAAATAATGATCAAGAGAGAATAATATCAAAAATTCTACTAGAAATTCTGGAATCACATTTCATGTGTTCTGTTCTGTATTTTCTTTTCATTCTAGGAGATCCAAAATTCCAGTTTTTCATGTCATAAGCAAATCTGCAAAATTTTGTTTGAAATGTTTGGACAACAAGTTCATGAATTACGATTGACTTGTGTTTTCTGTTAACGTACTCAAAGTGCAAGAATTATAATTGAGCGTGTCATAAAACTAAGAATATTTTCCCATTTTGTGCTATATTTTCCAACGACAGTAACCTTTTGGTATTCCACTACTTTAATGAGACAGCGCAAAAAAACCGTTTTTCATTTTATGTCAAACATGAGGTGCGCCTCAATAAACTCCTTATTTAACGGTCTCCTCGTTACCATTACCATGTGTTGTTTCTCTGTTTTTGAAGTCTCCAATAAAAAGAAAAAGAAAACTACAAATATGAAAAGAAAATTAAAATTATTCAAGGAATTTTAATGTTCACTACACATAGTTGATATATATTATTGGCAGATAAGTACTTTTGAACTGAAGTTATTAACAAAAATCAACTTGCAATTATTATTTTTGTATGAAATATTAAAAAATAATTAAATTTTGTTGGACCTGAAAATTCTAACTCGGGTAACGCCTGTCTGCATGAACCTGAACAGTGATTAGAATTTGAAATTTGTTCCAATTAGAGATGAACACAGTATTATGAGTTTTATGTAATACCTTATTTTAAAAGTCATTCATGGTCAGCACTAGAGGTACCAGCTAAGACTATGCTTACGAACATTTAATTTTCAAGTCATACTTCGGAACGAGAAATTTTTTTCATATTCCCAGTGCAGTTGTTGGTCAAATATTTTTCTTTTTTTCTGGAATTCCCATTTTCCAATTTTGATGACTTGTATTACTCCCTTTATTTCACTTTAGACTTTTAATATTTTTTAATTGAGGCATTGCAAACTACAAATCGTGAAAGAATAACCCTTTATATCTCTCGTCATGTTTTCATTAAACCGTGTACATTAAATAAGAATATAGAAAAAATTTATTGAATGAATATGATGATGCAGGAGGTAAGATGGGGCGAGTTCAACATTGTAGGGGCAGAGAGGCGTCTACTAGCCAATGCTCTGCTCGACTTCTCCAACCAACGTTTTGTTCTTCTCTCAGAATCATGCATTCCTCTCTTCAACTTCTCAACCGTCTATAACTACCTCATCAACTCAACCACCACCTTCGTGGAGTCCTACGATCTTCCAGGTCCAGTGGGGAGAGGCAGGTACAGTCCCAGAATGAAACCACTGCTTACGCTTTCTCAGTGGAGAAAAGGCTCCCAATGGTTCCAAATAGACCGTGCCCTTGCCACCGAGATTGTCTCCGACCAACTATACTTCCCCCTGTTCAACAAACATTGCAGAAATGGATGCTACGGTGATGAACACTACTTGCCGACTTTTGTCACCATCAAGTTTTCGCAGAGTAACTCCGACAGAACTTTGACGTGGGTCGATTGGTCTCAGGGTGGACCCCATCCAGCAAGGTTTATGAGAAGAAACGTTACCATTGAATTTCTCAAGTGGCTGAGGCATGGAACAACGTGTGAGTACAATGGGAAGAGCACCGATGTTTGTTACCTCTTTGCAAGAAAGTTCATGCCTCAGGCGTTAGATAGATTGCTCAGGTTCGCTCCAAAGATAATGCACTTCAATTGATTTCTGTTTTCTCGTATTGTTTTTACTGCTCGGAGTTTAAATTGTTGAGTGATGCTATTCAAGTATTTAAACAAAAGAATCCATTGTATACTACAAAAAATACATTTCTTAAACAAAAATTATATTTTCACTCTCATTTATTACTCTCTGACGTGATTTAGCATGTATCATTGATTTTTGAGTTAAATATGTTTTTGCTTCCTCAAGTTTAAGTGAATTTTGAAATTAGTCATTCCTCGAAACTTGATATCAATTTAGTCCTTCATCTTTATAAATGTGTGGATTTAGTCATTCTTACCAAATTTTGTTGTTAAGTTTATTTGACATTTTAAATGCTTTTTATGATAATATTTAAGTTAACATTGAAGCAAAAATGTGTCAAACTGTGTAAACAATTCAAATATTATTATGAAATGCGCTTGAAACGTTAGATAAACTTACCAAAATTTGGTAAAAAGAACTAAATTCATACATTTCTAAAGATGAAGGATTAAATTGGTATCAAGTTTCAAAGATGGACTAATTCAAAAATTCACTTAAACTTAAAGGACCAAAAACATATTTAATCCTTGATTTTTTTAAGAAAAAAGATAATAATATATTAATCAATAATTTACACCAAGTCACATTAAAATAAAATAAAATTAAAAGATGAGAGTCATAGTATCATATTCCTGTCATAAAACATGTTTCTCATCAAAATGGATGTGTTTGTAAACATAAATATATAAAGATCAGGGTTTAAATTCAGTTTATACACATAGTGCCTTTCAGTTAATTAGTGTTTCTTCGTGCATTTTTTTTTTATCATTATAGAGATCAGAGTTTAAGTTGAGTTTTAGTGAAGTATTTTGACAAAATTATGCATTGTATATACTGTAAACTTTACATAGTATATATATCGTAAACTTTAATGTTATTTTAATTGACCTCAAGTTTTTTTATGTAAATATACATTTTAAATTTTAACTACAGTCCAAATAATCTTTTAATTTTACTGTTTTTAGTGTACCTAAATATTATTTGCTCAAAGAAATTGAGTTATACGTATTTATGAAATGTATTGTCACCCACATCATGTTATATTTTATTACGGAAAGGAACTTCGCATTCGGTAAACGATAGTAGAAGGTTGCTTGAATTTAAATTTCAGCCTAGAAAAATAGAAAATAAAGAAAAACAATAATAAAACCATTTAGGTAAGTTTTGTTGAATAATTAGGAAGCTTTGTGCCCTTTTTATTTGTTTAGAGTCGTAAATATATGTTATAACTTTCCAAGTGAAATATTTGTCCTAAAGTAAGTTTAATTTCATCCTGCTTTTTAGGCAATAGTTTTGTTTTTTTGTTGTTGTTTACGTTCTATATAAATATGCTGATTTATATATATATATGAATAAATTATTTGTTCTCTAAGTTTGGATAAAAAATAATGAACACTCATCACCGTACCATATTCTCTTGTAAATGATGTACAAAAATGTTGTATGATTTATAAGAAAAGTTGGATGAATGACAGTGACTTAAATAATTGTTGGTGTCCTGTGGACCAAACAGGAACATAGAAAAGAGTACTGCGTTGTAATGTAGCATTGCGGAGAAACCTCGCCATACTTTCACGTCAGTTTCCTTCATATGATGTAAAACAAGGAAAATATTGATTTTTCACCCTAATTTTAAGATGTACGGATACAAAGAACATAAAAAATTGAATTTAAAATAATTGGCATTATATTTTCAAGATTATTATTATTATTAAATTATAGGAAATTTATATTATTAGTTAATAATTTTTTCTTAAATAGAAAATAAGAAAAAAACGATGATATAAGAAATGAACACATAAGAAAAATAAAACACAAACAAATGACCTAATGATTAAATACTCTGCGAGAATCCACATAATTAATATGTTTAGGTAAAAACTCATCCATCTGCAAGATGAATCTGTAAAATTCAACCATAGGAAACGAATATAGCAGAGGCGGATCTCAGTAGTGTTGAAGTACCATGGCCCCGAACTTTCTAAATTTTTTGAAAGATATATATGGTATATATTATATCGATAAAAATTAAATTAAATATCTTTTTTATAAAATATAGTTGTTAATGTTAATAAATAATAAAATATAAAATTAAATATAATAAAGAATAAAAGGAGTTATTGAGAATTATTTTTTATATTTTTTTGTTATCTTAAGTTATTATATTCATTCTTTCTAATTTCATTTCTCATTCGTCTTCTCTTTTTTCTTAAGATAAAAAATATAACTATCTTATTTTTTATAGTAAAATATTAATTTAATATTTAGTATTTTATTTTCATGATTTTTTTGTATATTTATTTTTTATGGTTGTAAAAGAAAAAATTATTTATTATATATTTTTCATAACCATTTTTAATTATGACTCCATTATCATATATTTTTTCTTTTAGTAAATTATATTTCTCAATTTTCGATTAGATTTTGATAAATTATTTTTAATCTTAAATTTTTTTAAATAGGTATATCGATGAATAATAAAATAATATATTATTTTTTTAAAGTGATAAAAGAAAAAATATCCGTGAAGATGAAAGCAATATAAATTTACTTCTTCACATATTTTCAAACATGACATTGCATATACAATTGTTGAATTAGAAGAACTATTTCTTAATATTCAAAGAATTACTTCGAGAAGTTTTATATTAATTCTTTGAAATTTATCTTAGGAAAACATTCTCAAATATGAAAATATCAATTAGAATTTTTTTTACCTAAAATGGATTCTATATATCAAATACAACTATATATATCAAATACAACTTAGAAACTATCACTTTTTTAGAAAAAACATACAAGATAATATATATATATATATATATATATATATATATATATATATATATATATATACTTTTATTATATTATTGACAAATGAATAAATATATAAATTTTGAATATATTATATATGACTAAATATTTACTTTGAAAATAAGTTGACCAACAATAAAACAAATATAAGAGTAGTGGGAAATTAAAAGAATATATAAATATAAAAAAAAGAGTTTTTGAATGGTCAAAATGTATTCCGAGTAATATTATGCGTGTAAGAGTAATAGTCTGTTTTTCGGAATTGAATTAAAAGTTTGGATGTTTATGTTTAGGAAAAGCTAACAGGAAAAGGTGACATTTGTATGAAGGAAATAGGAAGGAGCTTATAAACTTGGTATTGGTGAAATTGTTGATGTGGAACTGCACCATCATACTCATGCTCTTTTTCCCCTTTTTCTTCCATCACTTCATTTGCGACACTACTCATGCTCATTTCCTTTCTATCTATCTTCTAATTCAACCCACTGGGGCCCTACTTCTTAACCGACTACAAACAATTCATACATAACAAATCTGTTAGTGATATGTTTGTTAGGATCTACCGAAGTTTACACGTCAAATTTGTCACGACACTGTTTCACAATAGAACAACAGTTAGATTTTTTTTTTTTTTTTTTATCATCTGCTATCTGAATATTAAAAATATATTGATATTATATATTAATTTTTTTATTAATACAATTTTAAACTTCCAAGAGGTTAATTCTTCCCACTAATTACATGATTTGTTCAATTAAATCGCGGTATTAATGATTTGGTTTTGTTAAAAGTGATGAAAGAAAACGTTAGGTGCTTTAATGCATAAGATTTGGGGCGAATTGAGTGGCTGACAAAAAATGTGTGTGTGACCTTGAATTTGTAGTTCTATTCTATTCTAACACTTGGACTTTGAAAACAATGTTTAGATATTGAAAAACAAAACCTCATAGTATCATCATTTGATACTATGCATAAGTTATTACAAGTCAGCTTGGCCGTTTGGGTGAACATGAAGAAGCCTTTCGATCCTTCCGAGAAGCGCGTAATTTGACCAAACTGTTACACCAAGACAAAATCTTACCACAATAATATGTTACATCAAATTTATTACATTACTTATCACTCAAACAATCATATATAATATATAGGCGAAAGGGATAAGCGAAAATATACTCTCGTATCATGTCTCATATCATATAAAAAGTAGGTTTTAAGTCTAACTCAACTCCACAATCTGATATTATGTAAGAAATAGATTTTAAGGTTAAATTAACTCTATAAAATTAACTTATAAGATAATGATCATATCTATATAAATTGATTTTATTTCCGATCGATCTGAGATTTCTAACTGTCACCGATATTTATTGATATAATTGGTTGAACGCTTGTTGGGAAAAAGATATTTGAAAGGAAAAGCAAGAATTGTTGAATTGATGGTTTGTAAATGAGAAAGTTGTGTGGGGATTGTTTGTGCCCCAAAATCTACAGAAAGCGTGGATCCGAAAGTTTCTGGGTCCTACGTCGGGTTTGGGTTTGGTATGTACCTTTTTCTGGCCGCGGGGAGAGAAGCATATATAATAAGGATTTGGACGGTTGACTTTGGAGGTGTTGACGTCCCAGTCTTTACATCATACGATACGCTTTCTCGGTTATAACATCCTAATTGCTTCGATGCTTCCTCCGACATTCCAAGAATCTTCTTTCGCCCTTTTTTCCTTTTCTATCTACTTATATAAATTAAACTTCCCCAATTCCACACTTCACACACTTTCATTTTCTGCTACAAAATGCAAACCTCCTCCTCGTTCTAGTTACACCAACCTCTTATATTCCCTGGTCCCCCAAGATCTCTTCAAACACAACCAAAAAACAAAAATGGCTGCCAAACGGTTTTTGGATGATTCTGATCAAGATAACAATGGTGATAAACGGATGAGACCTACAACAAGACCTTCTTTTGCTTCGTACGTTCCGTTTAACCAACTTCATGTGTTGTAAAACTTCTTATTACTGTATCATTGCTACCTTCAACTAAACCAATCTTCTTCACAGGGTAATAGGAGAAGTCGTCATGGTGAAGAACCTGCAGAACCTTTTCTCAGGCTTGGAACCCTTGCTTAGGAGAGTGGTAAGTGATCATCAATATATACCCTATTGGCAACAGTGGAATTCTCTGATTTAGAAAGTTTTGCTTCGATAGTTAAAAGGCTTATCCATTAATTTTTGTCAGGTGAACGAAGAGATGGAGCGAGTGATCGGGCATTGTGTTCCGCGTTCAATGACCAGGTCCCCTTCGTTGAGGATCCAAGCATTGGAGCAACCAACAAGCTACGAACTCATGTTCGAGAAGAAGCTAATGCCAACTATATTCACAGGAAGCAGAATCGTAGACACAGATGGGAACCCCCTCCTTGTTGTTCTTGTTGACAAAAACGATGGTCAAACGGTTCGCACGAGTCTCCCCCACCCCATCAAGCTAGAAATCGTGGTGCTTGATGGGGATTTTCCTTCTAACAGTGATAACAACGAGTCATGGACGAGTGAGGAATTCAACAACCGCATAGTGAAGGAGAGAACGGGAAAGCGACCGTTGCTCACCGGAGAATTGAATCTCACCATGAGGGATGGAATTGCACCGATTGAAGACATTGAATTCACTGATAATTCCAGTTGGATAAGAAGCAGAAAGTTCAGAGTTGCTGTTCGAGTTGCTCCCGGGACTAATCAAACTGTTAGAATTCGTGAAGGCATGACTGAACCATTTATCGTCAGGGATCACCGTGGTGAATGTGAGTATTTTCTCTACCAAAATCTTATGTTTGATAGCTTAGAATATATAATTACAGTTTGTCTTTTGTTTGATTTTCTTTTATATCAATCTTACCATGAACTTTTTGTTTTTGTTCTCTTTTCATCTCGCATGTCTTTTAACATTCTGGCACAAACTTACTAAAATATATAATTTCTTCTGTGGATATGGTACAACTAGTTATTTCAAAGGTTGTCTGCAAAGAAAAAGTATCTTCAGTCAACCTATTTAGTCTAATATAGTTGCGTCGGTAAATCATTGCAGAATATACACTTAATATAATATTATCAATTGGTCCAATTATTGCTGTTTCAATTTGATCCATCCAAGTAGCCTGTTATGAGAATCATGGAAAAAAAGGGAGACAAAAAAGAATGGTTGGTGGGGATAAATTAAAAAGAGAGTAACGATGATCATAGTTTTCACCTTGATAAAATCATGATGCGTTTGTTTCCAGAAACTGATTTTTTTTTCTCTTGTGCATATAGAATTAAACAAAAACAGTGAAAATTTCTCACTTGTGTAAGCTTAAGTTGTTACAGGTTATGGGTTTTCTGTGAAAAAACTGTTCAAATGTGTGTAGGATTGAAACAGTCCAAAATTGCATTAGAATTTAGAACCTTGGTGTGAAGGTAAAGCTATGATCATATATTAAAATTGTTTAGAGATTGTGACTTCAAATTTATTAATTAGTATCCGCATCGTACTTTACAGCAATAGAAAAGTACATTGGCCACAGCTCCTACAATATAGGGCATTTCATTTTCACCCTTTACAGCAAGCAATAGTGCAATACTGATCCCTTTTAATTTTTATTTTGTTTTCATCTTTCTTTATTTGTGATGTTGGAAAGTGATTGATGGTCAAACATACAAGTAATTGTGAGGGTTTTTGCTTAGATATTATGAACTATGGTCCCACCAATGGAACAAACTAATAATACATCAACACATAGTATGAATTTAAGAAAAACCTCGCTCTTATAATTCTTTTTCATTGCAATTCATACGGTTTTGCCAATCTGACAGTCTCAGATCAATGGTTTCAAAACCACAGTCAAACACGTATCAAGTGGGCCTTTAAAAGAATCGTGATGAATTGATTTTATTTATTTTGGATTGTGACATATAAATTTCGGTACAGAACTTAGGTTTATTGTTCGTATGTTGATACTTCTGTTGTTGTCGCATACTGAATATATGTATTTGTTTTTTTTTTTTTTTGATTGATTTGAAGTGTACAAGAAACATCACCCACCTATGCTGAATGACGAAGTGTGGCGCCTAGAGAAGATTGGGAAAGACGGAGCTTTCCACAAAAAACTGTCCAAAGAGGGAATAAACAGTGTGCAAGACTTTCTCAAGTTGTCTGTTGTTGATGCCCAGAGGCTCAGAAGGGTACATATTTTTTCCTTTCTCAATTCCTTAAGTAATTAAATTGTGATGTGAGAATAAGGTCATTAATATTTTGTATTTATTGGAAGCAGATTTTGGGCGCTGGAATGTCAGAGAGAATGTGGGATGTGACAATCAAACATGCAAAGACCTGTGAGAAGGGTAACAAATATTATGTCTTCCGTGGCCCAAATTTTACCATCTTTCTCAATTCCATTTGCCAATTGGTTAAAGCTGATATTAATGGCCAAAGTTTTCCGGGAAGCGAGTTAAGCAGCTTCACAAAGGTAACTAAATTCTTACGAAATTGTGTTTTTACTTCGACTATTAAGCAATGTGAAAAACTATTCAGCGAGGCTCTGGTTGATACTATTATTCATTTCAATTGCTTGTAACTATGCAGAGCTATATGGAAAGATTGGTGAGAGAAGCGTATACCAGATGGAATGACCTGGAGGAAATTGATGGGACTCTGTTAACCCAAGGTATAACATTTGTTCTGTTTAATCAATGTGTTGTATGTGAATTTTTCTACAGTCTCTGAAATTCAGTGACATTAATTTATGTGAACCTAACTGTGTTATAGGTGAGAGCATGGAGCAAATTCCAAACAATCTTCAAGCATCAGCAAGTGTAGCATATGATCAGAATGAGTACTATGCATCAACCCATAATGCACAAATTGGGGGCGGCGAGTGGGGTGTGAATGCAACATTTGGCACAACATCGTTTGTGAATAACGCCCTTCCAGCTTTACCTTACAGCTTCTCAGATTCACAATCTGACAGTGATGGTGCCACCAGGTGGAACTAGAAAAAAATTTTAGTACTTGACTTTCAGCTGTAAATAAGAGTTAACAGTTGAAGAATCAAATTAGGTTTAGTGCAGAGAATTCTCAGGTCCATTTCAAAGATAAGTGCAAAGATGAGACCTCACTCTGCAAAAAATGCAACCTGCCTTCGATGTGTCTGTGTTGCTATGTTTTTCCATGATTTCAGCAATCAGAAAAAAAAAAATGTATGTTTTATGAATGGTTAGAAATTATCCAATCCTTTGGTTTTACTTTCATGCATTTTTTTTATCAAGTCACAACACAACAAAGGAAAATTGTTTCAAATAAGTCTTTCTAATCAATCACTTTCCTTGTAACCTAAAACCAACTATTATTGTGTTACTTGTTAATTAGTACCTGATTAATTGAATTTATATATAGTATTTAAATATAATAAACAAATAGTCTTTTACTTGTTAATTATTTTTAGTTCAATCCGTATTGAATCATTCTAAGCGACACATGAACTTTATTAACTTACTTCACACTCTTAATTAAGTAAAGACTCAATTTGACATGTGTAGAGAGGTGTCAATTTGGTCCTAGCCCATGGGGCAGTCCTGACCCATTATTTATAAAGCCCCCTTTTAGGGAGCTCCCAAATGAGGGGGTCAAAAAAAAGCTTCAGGCCCCAAAGCCCCCTCTCTTATGGGTTAGGGTTAGGGCTAAGGTGGGTTAGCCCCCCAAATAATACTACATTAAGCCAAAGTCAAAGATTAAATTGAGCGACCCAAACGGGCCCGATGACCCGGACGGGCTCGACGACCCGGATGAGCCCAATGACCAGGACGAGCCCGATGACAAGGACAGACTCGACGACCAAGATGAGCCTGACAACTCGAACATGCCAGACAACACGGACGAGCCCGAAAACCCGGACGGGTCAGACGACCAAGTTGGGCCCGACGACCAGGACGGGCCTGACAACACGGACGGGCCCGACGACCCAAACAGGACCGAAAACCCAGACAGACCAAACGAGCCAGATGGGCCCTACGACCCCAACGAGCCCAATGATCTGAATCTGCCAACGACCCAAACGGGTCCAATGATTCAAACAAGCCCAATGATCGAGACAGGTCCAACGACCCGAACGGGCCCAACGACTCATATGGACCTGACGATCCAAATGGGCCCGACGACCCGAACGTGTCCGATGACATGTACGGGCCTGACGACCCGAATGGGCCCAACGAGCCCGACGACCCTGACGTGCCAAACGAACCGAACGGGCCCGACGACCCAAACGGGCTCGACGAACCAGACGGGCCCAATGACCCAAACGTGTCAGATGACCCGAACGGGCTCGACGACCCGAACGGGCCCGACGACCCCGACGGGCCTGACGACCCAGACGACCCGAACGGGTTGACGACCCGAACATGCCAAACGACCTGAACTTGCACGACGACCCGAACGGGCCCGACTACCCAAACGTGCCAAACGACCCGAACGGGCCCGATGACCCGAACGGGCCCGACAACCCGAACGAGCCTGACGACCTGAACGAGCCTGACGACCCGAACACGCTCGACAACACGGATGGGCCGGACGACCCATTCGGGTTGTCGGGCCCATTCGGGTCGTTGGAATTGTCTGGATCATCGGGCATGTCTTGGTTGTTGGGCCCGTTCGGGTCGTCGGTCCCGTCCGGGTCGTCGGGTCCGTCCGGCTCGTGGGGCCCGTTCGGATCATTGCGCCCGTCTGGGTGTCAGGCTTGTTCGGGTAGTCGGACTCGTCGGGCTCATCCGGGTCGTCGGGCCCATGCTGGTTGTCGGATCTGTCTGGGTCGTCGACCCGGTACGTGTCTTTGGGCCCGTTCGGGTCGTCGGGCCCGTCTGGATCGTAGGGCCCGTTTGGGTCGTCGGGTCCATATAGGTTGTCGGGCCCGTTGGGGTCGTTGGGCCTGTCTGGATCATTGGGCCCGTTTGGATCGGCGGGCCCATCCCTGTTGTCGGGCCTGTTCATATCGTTTGTCTCGTCTGGGTTGTTGGGCTTGTCCGGGTTGTCGGGCTCGTCTAGGTCGTATGGCCCGTCTTGGTCGTTAGGCCCATCTGACTTGTTGGGCCCATCTGGCTCGTCGGGCCCGTCTGTGTCCTCGGTCCCATCTGGGTCGCCAGGCCCGTTTGGGTTGTAGGACCCATCCGAGTCGTCAGGTCCATACGAGTCGTCGGGGTCGTTCGGGTCGTCGGGCTTGTTTGGGTCATAGGGCTTGTCAGGTTCGTCGGGCCTGTCCGGGTCATTGGGCCCGTCCAGGTCATCAAGCCTGTCCGGGTCGTCGGGCCCTTCCATGTCGTTGGGGCCGTCCGTGTTGTCGGGTTTGTTCTGTATTCGGGCCCGTATGGGTCGTCGGGCCCGTATGGGTCGTCGGGCCCGTTCGGGTTGTTGGGCTGTTTGGATAATCGAGCTCGTTCGAGTCGTCATTCTTGTCGAGGTCGTGGGACAGGTCCGAGTCATTAGACCTATTTGGATCGTCGTGCTTGTCCGGTTCGTTGGGCCTATCCCACAGATAGTAATATATTTTAAAAAATAATATATTTTTCATGTGGAAGATGAAAGCCCATGGGTTGGCCCTGGTCCACAGGGCTTTTGTAGGATTTTTGGCCCTGTGAGCTTCTTTGTTGGGGGCTTTTTTTCAATGTGGGCTTTTTTTGCCTTAGCCCACATGGGCCAGGACCAAACCCTGTGGGTTGGACCAAATTGACACCTCTATGTGTAGTCACTATTGAAACTTCAATATTTTACCATTTTTGTATAAATTATTTCTCCAGTTAAATAAATTTTGTGAGTATTTAAAAAATATTTGGACATTTTTTAATTTATAAATGTCATTTATAGAAAAATAAATGAGTAAAGAGGAAGAAAAAGAAAAATATGGAGATCGTTGTTTTTATTTTGGATCTAATTTTGGACCCAGTCCTTGTTTATTGTTTTTGTGCGCCATTTATTTTTTTCTCACCCAATTTAGGGTTCAACTTGCTCTGTCCTATAAAAATGTTCATTTATCTATTTTATTCTAAATATAACTTTTATATTTTAGAATATATTTCCAAAATCAAAAGAATGGACCAAAACTTGTATAGAATATAAAAGAAATACTAGTCAATTTATCCAATTCAATCAAGTTTATCTTTCGTTCTAAACGAATGGACCATCTTATTCGTTTTGAACACGTTTAGATTTAGTGAACAAGCAAAACAAAAAATTAATAGTAATATTACAAATAAAAAACAAATGGTTAAAGAGACGGAAAACCCAAAAATTTGGTTACGAAGTTTGGCAAATAATTCCTACATCTTTGGGCTCAATAATGCAAGCTCAACGAAAAGATAAGAACTTATAATTCTTCAAATTTCCTTCCTTCTCACCTACTCCTGTAAGACCCCAAACAAAATCTACTTATTTTCTCTACCTCTATGTAATTTGTCAACAAACCCTAATATGTATTTAAAACTCTAACAAACTCTTCAACTTTGTTAAACGACCTATAGTTTACTCTCAGAAAATGTAAGATTTTTTTCTGTTTATGGAAACATCTTTTATTTCAGTAAATAAAACTACGATCTCTCATACAGAAGAAAGTAATCGTTACAAGTGAATACGATAGTTAACACGTTGATAAAAATGTTATTTGAAATTTAGTTCACATTTTTTTTTTCTGTCAGAGACATTTTTGTTCGATATCAATTAAAAATAAGACATATTTATAATATATAAATACATACAAACTGCATTCACATAAATATATAAAACTGCATTCACATAAATATATAAATAAATGAATAAATGTAAACTATATTTTATAAGTTAATTTTATAGGATTAAATTAAATTTAAAACTCAATTCTTAAGATAATATTAGAGTAATCCAAAATCTATTTTAATATATTTGTTGTTTATTAGGATTACCGAATCTCTATCGTTGAATTACCTATTATTTCGGTACATTCAATAAGTCTTATATCATTTAAGAGTTGAGGAGGTTCAATGTAGTTTAAATATTCCTTCCTTCCCACCTTTCAATGCGCTTATTAAAGACAAAGTCATAACAGAACTCCATGCTCCAAAATAAATAATACCTCAAGAAAACGATGATTGTTTCTAATGATACTCACAAAGTAAATAAATATATTTATCATATATAAGTAGATGAAAATCTCACTTTACTTGTCACTTTTGTAATATTGGATTACTTTAAAACTAAACTTTTTGAAATATATATATATATATATATATATATATATATATATGAGTTAAATTAATTTTATATAAATTAAAAAAAATAGAGAAATGATATGAAAATTATTGTGCACGTTATGGAAACTTTTCGTTTTATTGAATGTGAATGTGAAAAGTAGAAGGTGAGAAACGGGAAACAGATTCTCCTTCTCCATTATGATCTGTTTCTCTTATTGACCAGAAGTGTGTTATGTCTCTGGGCCACGAAAATTCAACTTTGTTGCCTCCCCAGAAATTTCTCATGCCTGAGACATTGGAAGTCTGATTAATCTTCACGCATATGTTGAAACTCACCATCTTCTTCCCAAATACTGAACAGGTTATGCTGTATTGGTCCCGATGTTCATCAAAATTACATTTGTTTGCTTTCTTTCTACGTTGTTTCTCTTCTTCACCAATACCTCTGCCATTCACAACACATCATTCGCACCAACTTGCCTTACTCAACGCTGCACAAATGGACCTAACATCAGCTACCCTTTTTGGCTTTCTAATGCTGACCAACTCTGCGGTTACCATGAACTTGGCCTTCTCTGTAGTGGAGGCACCGCCACTTTTTCTCACATAGGATTATACTACACGGTACGAGATATAGACTATGAGAACCACACGCTTAAGCTGCTGGATCCTGACACTTTCAACCAAACCTGTCCAAAGGCAAAACACGGTGTTCCCATAGGCAACCTACCGCTCACTCACTCCCCCTCCAACTTAAACCTTAGCTTTTACTACAACTGCAGTAGCTACCCTTCTGGTGTGCCTTCTATTCAGTGTCTCAGTTCTGGGGCAAACAAGTCTTTTGTGTTTGTGACGGGGAACGAGACCACAGGTTTTGACTGGTCCGGGAACTGTGAGGAAAAGATTGTGGTGACAGTGATGAAGGATGCGATTACAAGTGATGGTGACTTGATAAACCAGTTTCCCAGTGCCATGGATGGAGGGTTTGTTCTTGAATGGCACACTGCTTCGTATTGCGCTCAGTGCGAGGCTAGTGATGGAATCTGCGGCTACAGTAACCCCGAGAAGCAGGTGCTGTGCTTCTGCAAAGATGGAAGTACAAAAAACACTACTTGTTATGGTATGCTTGTTTCCAAACGGTGGAATCAACTAAATAACAATCCTTGTTCCGACAATTGAGTTTTATTAACTTTAAAGAATTGAAAAATAAGGTTACGTATGAGTTTTATTGTTTAACTGATCGTGTTCTGTTTTAATAGCAGGGGGAAGCAGCACCGGTTTGTCAAGATTAATTATAGGTATAATTTTTGTGTTGAATTATATTTCTTGTCATTTTCTTGTTTCACGAAAAAGTTTACAGTTTTTACGACATCTTTGATAGAATAAACTAAAAGAAGGATAAACTAAAAGAAGGAATTCATGATGTTAATATAGAAAACAAAGTACCAAACCAAGACAACCTGCGTTGTGAAAAGATGACTCATATGTTGTTACTAGTTCTGGTTTATGTTGAAAAGCAAATGATTTATGTGGTTTTTCATCATCTATCTCATCGAATTTAGAAGTTATACTAAACCATGGCATACTCGACAATTAACGTTCCTCACATGATAGTGATCTTCCCATTGTGAATGTATCGAAATTTCATAACCTTCATGTGTCATGTATAGAAGAGCTGAATTACCTTCTACTTTTGCTTGCAGGTTTAATTATAGCAGGAGGAATTGGTGCACTGCTGACATGCGTCGTAACTTACATTTTTGGACGAAAGTTGTCACCAATTTTGTCAGACATTCGGCAGGCCAGAAAGATTGATCGAGATATTGAGGCCTTCATCAGAAATAATGGACCACTTCCCATAAAAAGGTATTCATATTCAGATATCAAGAAAATGACCAATTATTTTGAGTCCAAACTGGGACAAGGTGGTTATGGTCAAGTATATAAGGGAAATCTATGCAACAAATCTGCAGTGGCTGTGAAGCTACTGAATGCTTCCAAGGGAAACGGGGAAGAATTTATCAATGAGGTTATAAGCATCAGTAGAACATCCCATGTAAATATCGTTAATCTCCTTGGTTTCTGTCTTGAAGGCAAGAAGAAGGCTATTATATACGATTTTATGCCAAATGGATCACTTGAAAAGTATATTCACAGCAAGAATTTGGAAACTGATCCACCTTTGAGTTGGCAAAGGCTACACCACATTGCTGAAGGAATAGCCAAAGGATTGGAGTACTTGCACAGAGGCTGCAACACTCGGATATTACATTTTGACATAAAACCAAGCAACATTCTTTTGGACAAAAATTTCTGTCCCAAAATCTCTGATTTTGGGATGGCCAAGCTCTGCTCAGACACACAAAGTATCATATCTATGTATGGTGCTAGAGGGACAGTTGGATACATAGCTCCAGAGGTGTGGAACAGAAGCTTTGGTGGGGTTTCGTACAAATCTGATGTTTATAGTTATGGAATGATGATTTTGGAAATGGTTGGAGGAAGGCAAAATATCGGCATTGAAGCAAGTCATTCAAGTGAGACATATTTTCCCCATTGGATATACAAGCACGTTGAGGTGGGAAAAAATTTAGCATGGCTTGAAGGTATGACCCCAGAGGAAAATGAAATTTGTAAGAAAATGATTATTGTGGGATTGTGGTGTATACAGACAATCCCTTCTGACAGGCCTGCTATGAGTCGGGTGGTTGAAATGTTAGAAGGAAGCACGGAACAATTGCAAATTCCACCTGAGCCATTCATATTTAGTCCTATGAAAACTGAAGTGGATATTTGCACCACCAGTAGCAGTGATTGATTCTAATTTTCAGATTACGAGACTAGAATTTCCAAGAACTATTGTATACTTAAGTTTCCATTTCAAAAAGCAACTTTCCAATACTGTTAATAATTGTGTAAGTAATCGAGAATTATTATACGTATCCGCATTCTGCTCGTATGTCAAATTTTATAGGTACGTGGTAAACAGATAAAGAAATTGAATGAAAAAGACTGATTTGGAAATCTTAAGATACTTCTCAGGTTACTTGAAAGTTTTATTTTTTGTAAAAATCCTTTTCTGGGACACATGTGATGCACTCGGGTATATTGCTTGCGCACCAAAAGCTACCCCGTGTGAAAGGGCAAAAAGTTCCACGAAAGAGGTTCTGTTCCGCTGTTATTCTCGTAAGTCAAATGAAACTTCTGTTATCCACTCAAATTATTTTATCCATCCTCGTTTCAAATAATGGTATATAATACTACAATCAAAACAGAACCTTTCACCACTTGATAACTCTTGTTGTTTTGCCATGATTTTCTTTCCCTAAATAACAAAGAAACTTCCCACTTTTCTGTTCTAACTCGAAGTTTTCAAAGAAAGCGTGCCAGGCCTCACCATTAAGATCACTCAGATATTTTTCATCCAGCCATCCAACTATGACCACCACTTCCTCCTTCCTTGCATCCATACTCGCCCTTGCTTTCTTCTTAGCAACTTTGCCACAATCCTACTCTCAACAAAACAACACCTACTCCATTTGCAGCCAATCTTTCAGCTGTGGAACTCTCACAAACGTATCCTATCCTTTCTGGGGAGGGAACCGACCCCAGTTTTGTGGCCGCAATGGCTTCAAGCTCACGTGCATGGATAACCAAAACACTTCGCTTCAAGTTGGTTCCATGAACTTCCATGTACTACACATCAACCAAACGGCTTCCACCATGAGAATGGTGCGAACAGACCTTGTCTATGATCGCTGCTCTTCCAATTTCACCAACACTTCTCTCAGTTCCACTCCCTTTTCTTTCTTACGCACCGTCCAGAATGTTTCTGTATTCTACGATTGCCCCTCTCAGGATTCTGTTGGGGGAAACTCCTTTACGTGTCAGAATGATACTAATAACCACGCTTTCTACGCGGTCAATGGTACTCAGCTGAGGCAGTTCCCGGGCCTTCAGAGCTGCGGGGTTAGCGTTCTGGTGCAAGTTTCAGAGGGTGTTGTTTGGGATTCAGGGAACGGGATTGAGCCGCTGAAGGAAGCGTTGGATCAAGGGTTTGATGTGAAGTTTGATGCAGAGTGGAGTTCTCAGTGCACAGCGTGCAGGGATTCTGGAGGAGCATGTGGAACGAAAGAGAATGATTCCGATCAGTTTTCTTGTTATTGCTCCGGTGGAACTCATGGCTCAGTGTGCTCTACTCACGATAGTATGTTCTCTTTTATCTTATCTCTTCATTTTCTGAATTGAATACCTCTAATAGACCAAAAATGTTTCTATTATTTAGTGTCCTACCATTTTGGTCTTATTCACACACAAGTTTAACTCATCCTATACGTACTTTGATAAAGGTGAAGAAGATATACAGTGATGCAGATTCTGTTTCATCTCTTCCTACCTTTGTGATAATCTAAGTGTAAAACGTAGTTAATGAAAAACTTAACAAATTGTATTTACCTCAAACATATCAAAACTGTGTTTTAGTAAATCTGTAAGGCAAAGAGACCGGACATGATGCATGTTTTGAATCAGTTAAAGATTGAGAATTTGTAGTATGCAGTGGGATCTAAGGCGAGGCATTCACAAAGGTGTTAGAAGTAAAATCAAATCCATCAGCTTTATTATTGGATAAAATGGTCCTTCAGAAAACCCAATTCTTTTCGTTTAGTATTTAGCACTAAAGAGATTGTCATCACTGTTATATAAAAGCTTGCAAAATACAAACGCTCCCGTTATGTTTGTAAATTTATAGTATCAAATTTAAAAGCAAAACCTTTAAACCAGTCGTAATTAATTTCCTAGTATTAGTCTTCTCCTTTTAATATTGATGGCATTCTAGACTGTAGGTACAGTGAGGGAAATATACTAATGGGAATGTGCGTCATGTGACAGAGACATGGTTACAATAATTATTAGTTTGGTACTGAAAATGCTTAGAATTATGGCAAACAGAGTCAAGTTTTTTTGTTTGTTTTAGCATCATAGTTAGACCTTGATGCTGCAGCTGAGACGTTCCAGCTAACCAGAACCCCATTTTGTTTTAAACAAATATACTTTGTGCAGCATCTGCGTATAATAAAATAATAATAGTAATAATAAACTACGTATTATTTATGAGAAAACAGGTCACAAAAGTAAACCAGCGTGGCATGACTAATAGACACGCAACACTTTCTACTCGTTTTCCTCAATGGTTGACTTTTCAGTTACCACTGCCTTCCAGAGTATTGGTAGGCCATGGGTTGGTGTGGTTTAGGTAGATACTTGTTAGAGTTCAAGAATCAATCACGGGGTTGAGTTTGAAAAGTGTAACACTCACTTTAACATATTAGGATTTTTAAACATAATACTTATACTGTTATAATTGGAGTTTGAATTCTTGTGTGACATTTTTGTCGTTAAGATCATAATAGTGACGTGTGTTTTTTTTTTTGCAGGTGGCAGGAAGAGCAGAGTGTTGAAGCTGGTTTTAGGTGCATTCTTTTTTTCACAAACACTTCTCTTATTATATCCATGTGTTTTCTGGATATATATATATATTCGCCAAAAATATTGTTTCTATGTCTCATATCTTGCAAAGAGAACATAAAAAATGCAGTCATGTTAAATCTTCTTGAAATCTTAAATATAATCAGTTATCATGTAAGACAATCTTAACCGATCATAAACTCTGCTAACAGGTTTCGTTGGAACTGGATTTGCACTACCTCTAATCGCTGTCATCATATGCCGCAACAAAGCTAGAATTTGGAAATTTATATTAATACAATTGGGCAAGATAAAAAAGAATGATCGAGTTATAGAAGCCTTCCTCGAAAGCCAAGGTTCTATGGGTATAAAGAGATACAGTTTCTCTGAAGTTAAGAAAATGACCAACTCCTTCAAAATTAAACTGGGGGAAGGTGGTTATGGATCTGTGTACAAAGGAAAGTTACTCAATGGTTGTTCGGTGGCAGTGAAGATACTGAACGAATCAAAGGAGAACGGCGAAGAGTTTATCAACGAGGTTGCTAGCATAAGCAAAACATCCCATGTTAACATCGTCTCTCTCCTTGGATTCTGTCTAGAAGGAAGCAGAAAAGCCCTGGTGTACGAGTTTATGTCGAATGGTTCACTTGAGAAGTACATCCACAAGAAAGCAGCAGCAGAAAAAAACAAAACCACTACTCCACCCTTGGGTTGGGACAGATTGAACAAGATTGCAATAGGCATAGCTCGAGGACTTGAGTATTTGCACAAAGGATGCAACACTCGGATTCTGCATTTTGACATCAAGCCACATAACATTCTTTTGGACGAAACTTATCGGCCAAAGATATCAGATTTCGGACTTGCGAAGCTGAGCACGAGAGATGAAAGCATTATATCAATGTCAAATGCTAGAGGAACAATAGGGTATGTGGCTCCTGAAGTGTTCAATAAAAGTTTTGGAGGTGTTTCACACAAGTCTGATGTTTACAGCTATGGAATGATGCTACTAGAAATGGTTGGAGGACAGAAGAACATCAACGTTGAAGCTAGTCGCTCGAGCGAACTATATTTCCCACATTTGGTTATTTATAAGAAGCTTGAGCAGGGTACTGATTTGGGAGTTGAAGGGATATTGTCTGGTGAGGAGAATGAGATAGCAAAGAGAATGACAATGGTGGCTTTGTGGTGCATTCAGACAATTCCTTCTCACAGACCAACCATAAGTAGAGTGATTGATATGTTGTTAGGTAGTGTGGATTCCATGGAAATGCCACCAAAACCTTTCCTCTCTTCTCCTCCACGATCAACAGAGTTTTCCACTGCAGTATCCGAATCATTTGATAGTGTCTCGTGCAGCTCATAGTTGCATCTCTTCTGTCAGAATTTTTTCAAACCGAACAACATTCGGTATTGATGATCAAAGTTTAAGGTTTGATCTGTCTTTCATTTTCATGCAATAGTTATTTAAGTGTACTTTTTTTTTCTTTTTTTTTTGGAGGCGGTACGGGTGATGGGGCATCATGCATGCATTATGTTATGCATATGTGAAAACTGCAACAGTATGAAACAGTTTGTGCCTTTCATATTTGCAGAATCTGTGATGTTAGCATTAATTTATTAGTTTCACTTTTGTGTAAGAAAAATTATACTAAAACAACTAAATTTTCACACAATTTTTTTATAGTATTTTCTATAAAGAAAAAATTTAATCCTTATTTCTATCTGATATTTCTCTTGCCCAATAATACTGATAATAATTAAAAAAAGCTAATATATGAATTTGTAACACAACGTTATTATGTTTATCGTTCGGGATTTGAGTAATTTTGTACTTCATACGCAGCTAGCTAGTTGAAATGTGTTAAGTTTGTATTTAATCCCGTGAACTTTGTCTACTTTTTTACACAAAGAAATAGTGTAAGTTTGGATTAAATATTATTCTAAACTTCAAATTTTCACACGAAATTATAATTTGTCCATTTAAAATTTTAATATAGTTTGAACTTCTAACTTTAAAAATAAATAAATAAAATTGTTTTAACTTAACTGATTTAAATTCCTTTTTAATATGTAAAATGATATTTTAAGTTAGTATTTGAGACATATTTTGACTTAAATACCAGACTCAGATCATGTTTTATTTCTAACAAAATTTTAACATTATTGAATTAAAATGATTATATTTATTTATCTTTAAAATTTGAAAGAAAAAAAAATTATAATTTCACATCAAAAGTCAGAGATTATAAACATATTTAGTCCTCTAAATATCAAATTTCAAAATTTTCATAATTTTTGAAATCTGGAAATTTTGATATTAGAGTTTAAAATGGTAATACTAATAACAATACAACTCTAAGGTATTGACCCATTAAAAGTGAAGTGGGTTAGGCTAATCGCGGTACCAAAATGGACCGGAATTCTTGACATGTCATGCCAAAAGACGGGCCAACAAATTAACGGGTGGATCGTCAATTTCTTTTAATTTTTTTTATCTTTAATATTTATATATGTATTTAACTAACTAAATAATAATAAATTGAAAACTTCAACCGACAAATTTTAAACGGACTAACACATGGGTTATGACCCACTATACGGCCCATACTCTCATGCACCTCCCTCAAACAACCTAAACTTAGAAATGCATCAAAATGGAAGAAGTGTCCATTGGCCCAATAAATATATAAATAATGATAACTTTATAAATATATTTTTTTTTTATGACTTAACTATATTAAAATTGTTATATCATATTAAAACGTTAAGTTGATATGAGAATTATATTTTAATTTAAATAAATAATGTAGTCAAACTTTTAGCCGGAGTTAAAAGTAAAATCATCTTACATTCACCACTTGAGTAATTAATAGTTATTTATTTGCTATTGGTGGATAAAATGTTAGACGACTCGGTTAATAACATTTTTATTATTTTCTTAAAAGAACATGACATTTGATTAAAATTAAATCAGGTATCTGTTTCTTTATTTTAATTTTTTTTAATTATAAAAGAACACACTAGTTTTTATATATATATATTTTAAAATTATATAAGATTTTGTTAATCTAACCTAATTTCAGATTCCATATATAATGATGTTGATGTGAGAAGGAAAAGGAAGCCATTCTGGTACGCTCATGTGAGGAAATGACAGGTTTCCAACTATATACGGGGATTGCATAACTAATGGAACCCTCAAAAGTTGCGTAAAGGTTCTTCGCTAAGTTTCTTTATTTAAATTTGATTATCATCGTTTTTTTCATTTTACTTTACTGTGTTGAAATTTTAGTTAAAAGAAAGAGCAACAAATAATTGGGTAGACCAAACTCATACATAGCTGTGTTACTTTCATTTGCCTAATGTTCATTGTGGTGATTAACATTATAAAAGTGACATCGTGAATGGGGAAGAACAATTCACACGCATGTGGTTCACACGTCATCATAAAATGGAATAAACCATTTTGAGGTTGGAATATTACCAAAGCAATTCAAAATAAATATGTTAGTACCTGCAATTAACTCCATGGTCCCTGCACACAAGAACATCACAAAGAGATGTATTATTAAAGGATGTTAAAAACATACTCTAATATAACTAATATAATTCAGTGAACCTATTAAATTGTAAATTATAAAAGAGATTTCAGGTAGTAAGAATTAATTGAATGAGTATAATTCTATAATTTTAATATAAATGAGTTGTTTAAATTTTAAAAGAATTACTTCCAAAGTGAAACAATTCTTCTCCATCTGTATGTAATTTTATTTGAATTTAAATCGGAACATCTTTGGTATTAACTTGTTTGAAAATAGTATGCTTGTGTAAAAGGAATATGAACTCGCATTAGAGTTGTTTTAATAAAATTTGAAGTTATTTTACTCAACAACTGCTGCTTTATCAACAGAAAGAAATAGTTTTTTGGGTCAAGGAAGAAAAACAAATAGGTAGAAAACAATAAATAGAATTAACAAAAGAAAAAGATAGCATACAAAAATATAAAATAACCATGTGTTTGAAGTTCCTTAATTTTTTATTAGAATAAAATAAAATATAAATTGCTTAGAAATATGGTCAGTCAATATTTTTTTTTAAATTCTTTAAATATAAAAAAAGCCCTTTAACTGAAATTACTTTCACATATACCGGTCGTTAAAATAATAAATAAATAAATAAATAAGTTTATGTCTGAAATTGATTTTTAGTTTGATTATCTAATATTATTATTATTTTTTTTAAATTGAACACCTAATATATTAAACATTCTGATTTAAGTTTCTTTTATTATATATGGTAGTTTTATTAAGTCCTTTTTTATATGTATTCATTCTATATAATATTATATAATAAAAAAACATATCGGCTAATAAAATAAAAAATGAGTAAAGATACTATAGTAGAATTTTAAATATTTAAATATAAATTAAAAAAATAATATGATATTTAAAATATAAATAAATATCTTTTTAACAAAAAATTTACAATTTTTTTGAAAAATAAATTATTAGGTTTATAAAATAAAATAAATGAGAAATATATAAATCTTATTTAAATCTAAATAATGATTGATGGTTAGAAAAGAAGAAGGTGTTAGAAAATGGAAAAACAGTGAAGAGACTCCCATAAAATTCCTCGTCGCACAAATGTCATCTCCATAAGCATTCATCTACTGCAAACTCCACTCATTAAGGTCCTCTTCTCCTTCTTCTCCTTCCCTTTTCCTCCCACCTATAAATACACGTCGCACCTTTCTCTCACTAGCACACTTTCTCTTTAATCTCAACCTTCTGGATTTCCTTTTCCTTTCTTCAGGTAACCGTCCATGGTGCTCTTCAACGTTTCACGCGTGGACACCACTCCCTTCGATGGCCAGAAGCCTGGAACCTCTGGTCTCCGCAAGAAGGTTGCATTTCTTCTCTACTTCTTCTCAATTCTCACTCGTCATTTCATTCATTCCCAAATCACTTCATCCTTTGGTTTCTCCGCGCTCCGTAGATTCCTTCTTGTTTTCTTTTTCTCAGAGCTGCACTGCTGGATCTTGTCTTGAAATGAGATATTCTGATTCCGATCTCCTTCGGATCGTGTTGTTTTGATTGAGCTGCATGTGATGTTTATGCGTTGTGTTCGAGATGAATCGCGATTGGATCAGAACAAATTCGTTATACGCGGTTTAGGATCAGTTTAATTGTTTAGTTGTTTGGAATTGCAATGTAGTTTGAATTGTTTTTTCTGTTGTAAGATCTGTTTCACATCGGTGTTTGCTTCTTCGTTGCTCATTATTCCTTCTATGAATAGTAAAGGTTTCTTGCTGGATGGATCTTTTCAGGTGAAAGTATTTGTTCAGCCTCATTACCTCCATAACTTTGTTCAGGCATCGTTCAATGCATTAACTGAGGAAAAAGTCAGAGGTAGGAATCCTTCAATTTTCTTACTTTGCTTCAAACTCACGGTTGTGAAATTTATTATCAGCTGTACTGCGCCAGAAATGAATATGCCTTTTTCTCATGGCAAAAGAAGACAGGGATTCATCATATCTTTTCAGAAACTGTTTTCCTTTTCTTGTTTCATTATATTGTAAGATTGTGAGAACTGTTTCTTCGATTCTTGTAGGTGCAACACTAGTTGTATCCGGTGATGGTCGTTATTTTTCAAAGGAAGCCATTCAGGTACTTTTCCACTGTCTATTTCTGTTTCTTTTAGTGTAGTCTTCGTGGTGTCTGAAATATTTGGTTTATCAATTGCTAAAGTGCTGGCAAAATGGTAACATTTCTTTGGAAAATTTCTCATTTGCGTTGCTTTGATGCCTTACTAGTTTTCCCGATGCTGTCACTTTAAAATTGAGTTTTTTTTTTTTTTTTTTTTTTTTTTTTTTTTTTTTTTTTTTTTTTTTTTTTTTTTTTTTTTTTTTTTTTTTCTTTAGGTTTATTTTGATTTGTTCTACATAGAACCTAGGCAGTTATTTGGACTAATCTGACTTCACCACTTGTGGTCTTTTGGATATAATTTATGATTTCGGCCTTGAAATATACTATATTTTTTAATTAAACAAATGAAAATGTACAGGTTCGGATCTTATGATAACAAGTAGAAACCAAAATTTCATTTTCCAGTTTCAAAGTTTTATACTCTGGAAAAGACTTACTTTGTTTCTTTAACTCAGTACACCATTGGTTAAATATCTCTTCACTTACGACTTTCTTATGTGGGAGGACACAGTGGATATTCTTTTCATGCTCGATAACGTGTTTTTCTTTTAGTGTCATATTGTTTTGCACATCGTTAATGATCTTAATGAATCTGTAGATTATAACTAAAATGTCAGCAGCAAATGGTGTAAGACGTGTTTGGATTGGTCAAAATGGATTGCTTTCAACTCCTGCTGTGTCTGCTGTCATACGTGAAAGAGTTGGAGCTGATGTAAGTTATGCTTTCTACAGTTTGGTTCTCATTATTTGTCTATCTCATTATTATGCTTAGAATGCTTTTTGTTTCTTCGAATACGGTGCATGATTTTAATAGTGGAAGAACATCAGGTAATATATTTCTCTGCTGAATTAAAGCAAAAATAGTGGTTAAAAAAATGTTATCTGTACAGGGATCCAAGGCAACAGGTGCATTTATACTGACAGCAAGTCACAATCCCGGTGGTCCTGATGAGGTCAGAATTGCTGTGAATTACTTTAATTATTTCTAGATGAGTTAAATTATATTAATGGGTATGATTATATACAGTAAAGTAATTTAATGTGTGGATCTTTCTCACGTTCTATTTCTGAAATCTGAACTAGGTTTACTGACAATTAGCCTATAGCTTGGCCAGTTGAGTTGTTTGAGGTTGACTCACGTTGCTTAGATCAATATAAATTATGTTTCACGGAGTAACAAATGACATGAAAAAATATTGTACCCTTTTCATTTTTTTTACCTTGTATGACCCAACGATAAGTGATATTACCTATTTTTTCTTTACAGAAGATGAAAAGGTAGCAAGTAGTCAAAAACCAAAGAGCAAGAAATATCAGGGAAACATGTAATTACACAATATCATTTTTAAAATGCAGGGAAGAGTTCAGTGACAGGCTTGATCTATGTGAACATTAACATATTGCGTTTATGTGACCATGAAAATATTCCAGAGTGTCCCTTCCCCAAAATAATCTTGTGGTTACAAAATTGTAGTTTTTCTTAGATATCAACGTTACATAATTAAGTTAACAAGGTGAACATTTTCATAGTTAACTGTAGGAGTGGATGGGAGTTTCTTGGGTCGTATTATACTGATATCTAATTGGTTGTAAAATTAATTCCAAATGATTGTAACTGTCATTTTTTTCCATGTTGTAGGATTTTGGTATTAAATATAATATGGAAAACGGTGGACCTGCACCAGAGGGAATTACTAACAAGATATATGAATTCACTACAACAATTAAGGAGTACCTGATTGCTGCAGATCTTCCAGATGTACTGCTCAAGACCTGGCTACAAATCTTCCCCTTTTCTTTATTTATATTACCTTGTTTTTAATTAAAACTGTACTTTTTTGTATCTATCTAACCCATGTTTCCCATTCTCTGATTGTTTACCCAGGTGGACATCACCACAACAGGCGTTACAAACTTTACAGGCCCTGAAGGACCATTTGACGTTGAGGTTTTTGATTCAGCAAGTGATTATATAAAATTGATGAAGTAAGATTTTACAACTTCATCGTACACTCTGCATGAATACAAATAATTTGTATACGGTTGGATTTCTTTTGTCATGTCATATCGTGATGACAACTGCCAATTGAGCCGCGAAACTGGAGAACATTGAAGGAAGAAAATGTTTAAATTTGTCAAGCTGTATAAGTTTCTTTTAATAGATTTTCCTGCCTTTTCCTTTTTGAGTATCCAGTTTGGTATCACGTATGAGGCGGTTGTTCCTACAATAAGCAATTGTTTTATTTTCTTATTTTAATAAGATCATTAAATGTTCTATATATTCGTACTTGCATCTACTGATTCAATCCTTTCTTACCCCATGCTTGAAATTTTGCAGGTCAATTTTTGATTTTGAATCTATCAAGAAACTGCTGTCCTCTCCTAAGTTCACATTCTGGTATGTTTTGGGGATGATTTTAAACTGTGATATAGAACTTTTCTTAGTTTCTTTAATTCCAAACTTTATAGTAAATTTCTTTAACTTTATTGAAGTTATGATGCACTTCATGGGGTTGCTGGAGCATATGCAAAGAGTATTTTTGTGGATGAACTTGGAGCACAAGAAAGCTCTTTACTGAACTGTACACCTAAGGTCTTATTCTCTTGTTGATTATTTCCAAGTATGGCTTTCAATTTTCTGAGTGCTGGTGGTGATTTGTCTTTGATTTGTGGATGACTTATTGGATATAGGAAGACTTTGGAGGAGGACACCCAGACCCCAATTTGACTTATGCGAAAGAGTTGGTTGCTCGTATGGGATTGGGCAAATCCGAACCACAAGATGAGCCCCCAGAGTTTGGTGCTGCTGCTGATGGTGATGCAGATCGCAACATGGTACTTGGTAAAAGGTAGTGTTGCCCTTTTTTATGGTGAATTTGAATCTTTTCTTACCTTTTAGTGTAATATTTGTGTATCCCTTGTTTGTTAGGTTTTTTGTCACTCCTTCAGATTCCGTGGCCATTATTGCTGCAAATGCTGTTGACGCTATACCATACTTCTCTACTGGTTTAAAGGGTGTTGCCAGGTTTTCATCATTTTCATATGTTTGAAGCTCTTCTCTTAATTTCGTCAGTAGTCTGTGTTTTCGCATACAGAAGCACACGTGCCAATGTGCACTTGTGCCATGTTATGTAGTTATTATGACAAGCTTATACTTGGTCACGCTTAGTAATTGTTCTCTGTTCTGTAACTATCTAGTTAGCTGCTGCAAAAAGTGTGATTGAATTTGTTTCTAGTTGGAATATGAAACAGGAAGATTTTACATTGAATTAACTAGAAGTTGTTGATCTGCTGTTAATCTATAGCTTAACGTCTATCAATTTTAAACTGTAAATATTTTGTAGGAGCATGCCAACCTCTGCTGCCCTGGATGTTGTAGCCAAACATCTGAATTTGAAATTTTTTGAGGTACAATGCTCTTCGATGCCTTTACTTACGAAAACACTCGGCAGTGGCTTTTGGGCACACAATTATTTAATTTATTTATTATTCAAAACCAGGTCCCAACAGGTTGGAAGTTCTTTGGTAATTTAATGGATGCTGGATTATGTTCAGTCTGTGGTGAAGAAAGTTTTGGGACTGGTACGTTTTTGCCATGCATTGAGAGGAGCAAACTACAACTTTAAACTTTTTTAAAACATAGTTTTATCTTGTGATTATTCCTTGTGTTTGTGGTTAGGTTCTGACCATATTCGTGAGAAAGATGGAATCTGGGCAGTTCTGGCCTGGCTATCTATACTTGCCTATAAAAATAAAGATAAACTTGAAGACAAGCTTGTCACTGTTGAAGACATAGTTCGCCAGCATTGGGCTACTTATGGGCGTCATTATTATACTCGATATGACTACGAAGTATGATACTATCACATTTTGTTCTATTTTGTTATAACCAGTTTTGAAAATCAGCTAATGACCTCAACTTTTTGCCTTAAAGAACGTGGATGCAGGTGCAGCCAAGGAACTGATGGCTTATTTGGTCAAGCTGCAGTCCTCGCTTTCAGAAGTCAACGAGTATGTTAATATTAGTAATTTAGTACACCAAGATTATTTTAGTAGAGTTTCCTTACAGTATATTCCCCCCTTATCATGCAGTTAAATCTTTTGGCAATCAATTTGATCATTGAATGAAATTATTTAATGTCATTGATATCTAGAAACTGATCTGTACGTTGTACTTCTGGATAATGGTAGCCCCGTAGTTATTTTACAGTTCTTCCCTATCCTTTTGATACTTCTTATGAAGATTCTTTGGGTGAGAACTGTCCTATACTTGCTTACCTGGGTATCCTACACAATCCATCAACAAAAAATCTCAAATAACTAGTGCATCCCCAAAGAACCAAAAACTGGCGACATTCTGGCGGACTTCTCCAAGAGTCATTGACCTAAAGCAAAAGCATAAAATTCTACCATTATTCAAAAAACCTAGGTAATACAATCCAAACGTTTATCATATAAGATATTGACCAAGTCATGGAAAAGTATACCTCCGTCCACTTCCTCTTATGTCTTCCCGCTTCAGTTCACCTCCGCTGCTGATTATAGATATGTTGTAGTTGCCTATTTATAGATACGCTTTAGTTCACTTCCGGTGCTAATTATTGATCTGTTTCTCATCAGAATAGAATTTATTGATTATTTAGAATACTTAGAAATAAGCAATTGGACTGAACTGATGAATATGTTACTGTTACCTGTTTAGTCAATCGGTATTTGACCTAGGAATAAGATTACTCGGTTAAGGTTTTGGATATGTCGTATCATGATAAATGATAAATATAACGAATTTATTCCCTTTCATTTAGGATTATCAATGGGGTGAGGTCAGATGTTTCGAAGGTTTCCAACGCTGATGAATTTGAGTACAAAGATCCTGTGGATGGTTCCGTCTCATCACATCAGGGAATCCGATATTTATTTGAGGATGGATCGCGATTGGTGAGTTTACTGCTTCAGAAATATTTGTTGCGACTAAGTTGATGGAAGTGGGAGGAATTTCGTAATTGAAAATGCATCTTCCATATTCATCTTTTTCCGTTGTTAGGAACTTGAAGTTGATGTGGGATTTATTTATTTTTTTCCTTAGGATATATTATTTCATTTTCCATTTTCTCTTCATATTTTATGGAGTGTATTAACTACCTTGTTTTCTTATGTTGAATACGCTACCCTAGATTTTCCGTCTGTCTGGAACTGGATCAGAAGGTGCTACTATTCGACTATACATTGAGCAATACGAAAAGGATCCATCAAAAATTGGGAGACTTTCAAATGAGGCGCTTGCTCCTCTTGTGAGAAATGTTTCAAATTGAAGATGCTTTTAATTAACTCTAGTAACTATCTTTACTGACTTGAATATCCCAATTACAGGTGGAAGTTGCATTGAAACTTTCAAAAATGGAGGAATTCACTGGTCGATCTGCACCAACTGTGATTACATGAACGCATAAAAGTGGAAGGTGGTTAGATCCGAAGCCTCTCAGAATGTGATTTCTTTTTTGTTGTTGAGTTTCTATCCAGTGTTACGGATAGCCGACCTGTACCTTGGGTTGTTTGAAGCCTTTGCTATGGGCACTTGAGTGGAGTTTGAATTACTTTATCTAAATTTTGATGTGCTGAATAATTTGCAACTGCTGAGTGCTAATTATAGTCTTAATATAATGGTTCCTCTTGGGGGGGGCAGTCCCTTCTTCTTTAGGTTCCCCTGCCGTCATATTTGACTTCTCTCCTAAACTTTGGAAGAACTGGCAGAACAAACAACGGCTAGCTGTTTCGTTGCAAATGTCTTGTGTACGGCTTCATGGGCCATTTTAGATAATTTTTCCTTTGTGAATCTATTGTCATTTCCTATCATTTAGCCTAAGTATTTTCTTTAGAAAATAAATACGCTCCCAACAACAGTCATTTGAGGAGGACGTCAAAAAGGTTGAGATTTTTCAAGTGAAGTATAGCAATTTCTGGTGAAAAAGTGTTGCAAAAAGAAATCCGTAGAATGAAAGAATGGTGGCCAGAGTTTTATGGGGTAAAGCAAGAATACCCTTTACGGGCTCTTTCTTCCTGCACCTCCACAAAACCCTTAATCCCAAAAATACCCTTTAATCCTATCCCCTCACAGTTTTCATTTTTCAAGCGTTCTAGCCCTCATCGCTCATCCCATTCTGGCTCCATTGGGTGAAGAAGAAGGTTCATGAAGGGATGCCCGGAATTGGAAGAAGCTCCGGGTGTGAGAAAATGGAGGTCTGGATCATGTGATGCGATGGAAATGGAGGTTAAAGGGTGTGTGCTGTGGTGAAAGATGAAGATGGAAGGTAGTTCAGAGTGGGAAGATGAAGTGAAAGAAAGGAATGGTCTTGGTTTATGCTTAACCAGCAAGCATATGTTATTGATAGTTATGCCCTTTCTTTCTCTCTTCGATCTCATCACCCAAACAACACAACCATTTTAATGGTGGACCATGTTTATATGTTTAATTTTCTTCTGTCTCTGTTTTTTTATGTTTCTTTCCATTGTTGAATCTTTTGAACTTGTGATTATTTATCTTACCGAGACCAAAGTAGGAAGAGTTAACAATGGGTGTGGTCAACGCCTGCACCACCATGGGAAATGAGTTTTCCCTCTTGTTCCCGATTGGAACAGATAAAATGAACAGATAGATAAAATGAGTAGATTGATTGCTCCGAAAAGTATTTCTGGAAAAGTATTCTGAAATGTAAAATAATTTTCATTTTGATATTTTGGAATAAGTCTTTCAAAACATAGTTTTTGATTTGAAAATATATTTCGAAACATTCAATCTAAACAAAATTAAAATAAAGATGTGTGTAGATTTTTATTATATTTTTAATGACGGGTATTTTAAAAAATACAACTTTTATGGAGGTGCAAGAAGAAAATATGTGAACTCTGCCCAAATGAATCTTAATCTAATGGACATGAGAGCCCAAATTGGAGTTCGGACTCAGCCGCTGTATTGTTACTCGTGTTTAACTTGCCAAGAACAGACGGCTTACTAAAAAAAAGAAAAAGAAAAAAATGTAGGAATGAGAATGACAAAATCTTAATACTGAGCAATTAAACTTATGGGCAAACGCCAGAGATTTTTTTTTTCTTGTTTATTTCTTCATAAAAAACACTTAAATAAAAAAGTTGTCAGAAAATTATTTCAAAGTTATATATGAGATTTTACTTTACTTCTTTAATGGCTTTATATGTGTACACGCATATAGACTTTTTGGTTTGTTCCTATAATTAATTTGTTGAGGTTTGATTTCAATTTTTGTCTTTTCCACATGGTTTTTAGTGTAGTTTCTTTCGGTAAGGTTTGCTAGCAACATGTTCGCCACACAAAAAACTCATCGTTACCATATCTATTATTTCCCCTATCATGTCTGTTTTTTAAATTTTATTTCCCAGAATGTTAATATAATGTTTTTGAATTCCAAAAGTGAAATTATCTTTTTGTTTATCTTTATTTGAGATGTTAAACTCATTACTGATATATAAGTAATATATATCTATTTGATTTGTTTTAAGGAAATAAATTGTTTAACTTCTTAAAAATTCTCAATGTGTTTTTTGAGAAATGAACTACTTTTAAACATACACTCCTTAACAAAGTATTTAATTACACTGTATTGATGTAATGTTTTAACTTCCAAAAACTTTTCAAACATAAACTCATCTATGATAACAATTTTTTTATATAAAAAAATAATTTGGGTCACTGATTTAAAGTATTTGATTCGATATTTACAAGGCAGAATGTGAACTTGTGAAATATATGACAATAATTAATATATGGAAATTAATAAGATTAGCTACTTAAATTATTTGATAGACATTGATTAATAAGATGCTGGTTCATTCCCATAATGTTGATATGACCACACAATGTGTGTCTGTGATATGGCCAATTTTTCAAGTTTAAGATCAAATATATGTAAAGATGAAAAGGTTGAAAATTTATCCTATTCATAACAAAAAGGCACCTTAATGCTTCACATCTGTAAATAATTACAATACATAGTAAATATAGAAATTGTACATTTTGAAAGATAAATTTTACTTAATTAAATAGATAAATTACTTAATTTTACTTAAATTCTGAGGCTCTCTCTATCTCCTCAAACATAGTAGTCTTTTAAATTGTGGCTTTTATTAACTCTGATCGGTTGGTGGAGACAAATTGGCCCTACCATGCCAATTTTCATGCACATCTACATTTGCAAAATTTAGATGTATTTCTTTTATATGTATTTCAGTACTATAAATCTGAATCAGTTTTTCATATTAATTATAAATTATGCTTACATTTATATTTTAATCCACCAAATTTGGACATAAATTTTTGTATATATAAATAAATAATTTATTTTTACTAACTTACTTGCAAGTATTTTATGAAATTTATTTATAAAATAAATTTGTATAACTTTTGCGCAATCTAAAAAGAGATAAAATAAAGATAAGATGAATTATATAAATAAATAAAATAATGTTATAAATTTAGTTATGTAAATAATGCAAATTATAAGTAACTTTCACACATTAAATCCTGCTAGTTGACTAGGAATGGAAAAACAAAAACTTATATACAAAGACTCCCTACATTATGTAATTAATAAATTAAGACGGGTACCATTTTATACGATTTTCGAACAAAATAAATTCACTTCCTACTGTGATATATAAAATATGAGTTTATATTTTTGTTAGAAAATTAAGGTAAATTATACTTAATTCGAATTAAAAAATAACTGATTATACTTTTTAATCTAATTAAACTATAAAGAGATGAATTTAAGAATTTAAAAAAAAAAAAACTGACATAATGTCCAACAATTAGTTTGAATACTTTAATTTAAATCGAAACAGACTTTATATCATCTCCTATTCCAAGTAGTACTTAGAATGCAAGATAAGAAACAGGAGAAGAAACAGACAAAGTACAAGTTTATTAGTGTAGCCTATGAGTAAGGAAAAATCCAACACAAACTTCATTATTTTGTGTTCTTCATTTCAAATTCGTCATGACTTTTGGAAACAAAGAAGCTAACCAACAGAGCACACAAATAGGTTTCAGTTTTGACTTTTTTGGGAACTTTCATTTATTTTCAGACCACACTGCAACCCTACACACCAGTTTCATCTTCATCTATTTCCATCACTTCTTCCCATATCATCTTCTCATTTTTTTTATATTTCTTTTTACTTTTAATTGCAAGGTTCTTATATTATTTCTCCAGAAACTGTATACTTTTACTATTTTTATTAAAAGCATTGCAAAGAAATAAAAATAAGATGTTTTTTTTTTTATAACAAGGCTATGCATATATAAGGATATGTCTGATAATAACCATATATTGGTACGAATCCAGAGGATATGTTCCGTTGATCGTTAGAGATTAGTAAAAATTAATGAAATGGAATTTGTGATTCTAAATGAATTCGTCACAAAGAGTTCAGTTTGTCTATAGTTACAACCCTAATTCCGTGTGATTTTCCTTTATTAAATGTACAATAATACATGCTTTAGTTTTTATTAATGTTGTTTGAAAGTGTAAGGATAAACGCTTATCATTAGACTAAAAATTTATAATCATTAATTAATTTTTTTTTATTTAAGAATGTAACTTAAACTTAAATGTCAATTGTATTTTAATATATTTAAATTTTACCATAAAATAATTAATGTTATTTACAACAAAAAGTACGACGTTTATTAGATTATTTTATCCTTACATTACAGTACATCATCAGCAAATGACAAGGAGTTCTGATTATTATTGTCCGTAACATTAAGTTGTAGAAAGTTAGTACTACTTGTCGTCTATGTCTCAATGAATCCAAGTGCTGAATATACAGAACAGTGCACACAATTTTAACCATTTTCTTAATATTTTTTCGTCAAATCTCTAAAATTAAAGGATGATGAGCAGATATTCTTTCAGTATTAATATTAAATAACAATTAAATATAATATTAAGAACCTCTTTTATTCCCTGCCAGAGCTAAGAGACAAATTCTTAGTGGTTTACTTTGAATTCTTACGTGAATAAGTTTTCAACTCAATGTCTTATCTTATTGTATTCTTCTTTCAATTTCTCTTTTAAAATAAAAGTAAATTTTTTTAGCTTAAACTTTCAAAGTTTGGTATGCATTATTGATATGGAAATGAGCTTTTTTTAGACAGTGAAGTGAAGTTGATTGATTATATCAGGATATTTAGCATCAGGTAAACATACAATCTTATCTGTTTAAATAGCTCCTAGTTTATTTGTTGACAAAAATGATTTTTAAGTGATGTTTATGACATTCGACTCTGATCTTAATTTTGATAGTAATTCTTGGATGGAACACTTATCATCCAATCAAAAATTATAATTCATAATCAGAATATAACTCTTCCTATTTATAATTATAGTCTAAGTGATTGTGACTTAACTCATATATGCCATGATATAATTGATATACTCTACAATAATTTAATTACTGTGTTGTGCCATATGATAATATGAAATATTTAGAGTTGAATTATCCACAATTTTAAATATGTGTTTAAACTACCCACATCTTTAAATATGTGGTCTAAATTACTTTATAATTTTAAATATGTTACCTAAATTACTCACAATTTAAACTATCACATAACACGTTTTAATAACTTAATTATAACTATCTATATTTTTTAAAGTGTTAGCTTAGGGTAAAATTTGGTGTAACTATAATAATAAAAAACTATAACTTATTTTTATTTTAAATAGTTCTTAAGTCGTTGTCATATAAGGGTTCTCTTTATCTATGAAATGGTATGGTTAGTTTTTTTTCCGAGTCCTGTATTATTTTGTAGCTGTATAAGGATTTAAATGTTGTAGGTGAAAATGGTGTGAGGAGAAATGATTAATAACTACATTATTTTCCAATCATACAGTATTACAACAATTATTTGATGGAAAATTCAGAAAGAATCTCTTAACACAAGTCCTTGTATTCTACAAAGACTAATACATGAGTTGATGATGCAGGACAAACAACATTCATTGGTAATGTTTCTATGCTTCCCAACATGGTTTTCTTACATTAAATAACCTTAAACATTTTTATCTTTATATGCACACATATCTTTTCACCAGTTGTAATTCACGAATGATTGACTTGGATATGCAAACCAACACCTCTCATTACAAGTTTCATGCAACACTATTGTCACAAAAATTCGAACGTAAACCATAACAGTTTCAAAAATTTACAAATAATAAGAGATCGGTAAGCAGAACAATATCAAATTATGATATATAGGACAACCGATGAAAAACGTGAATCCATAATGCATGTCACTGATTTATCTGAACATGTGTGAGTCAAAATTTTATATTGGATATACAAAGTTAAATATTATATAAAAATAAAGATTTATA
>Ga0214544_1000418_pt1 | contig 76083 bp, 43 predicted proteins | sample CNSS3metaG_FD_160074 | JGI IMG/M metagenome (GOLD analysis project Ga0214544, IMG submission 160074) | Root nodule microbial communities from cowpea collected in UCLA plant growth center, Los Angeles, California, USA - CNSS3 | ecosystem: Host-associated > Plants > Roots > Nodule | place: USA...
TTAAAAAATATTATATATATATATATATACTATTTTTTTTTTTATTCTTTATATATATATATATATATATATATATATATATATATATATATATATATATATATATATATATATATATATATATGTTCTTTTTCAATTGTTATTTGTTGCTTTACTGTATTGTCAACAATAAATGTCTAAATACATGTGCTTGGGTGTTACTGAAAAAATAACATTCATTTAAATTTACATAATTGCATTTCATTTCTTTAATTGTCTAAATATTAAAGAATCAGAATTCTATAATTTTGCTGTTACTTTTGCTGTAACTTCTATACTTTATTTTTTCTGTTACTTTTTGTGTCAGTGAACAATAACAATTTTAAATTTGTTGTCACTGTTTGCACGTGATAATGTTTTCTATTCTGACTTAAACTTTCCCATTCCATTCACAACTTTCACTTTACCATTTGATTCACATCCTTCACTCAACACTACATTTCAACCTCCATTTCTCTGTAATTACAAAAATGGAAATGGAGCAAATCCAAGATCAGAGAACAATACTTTGGAAGTTCAACACCATCTACATATTCTCTCAGGTATGTCTTCAATTTTAACACAAATACAAATTTAGATCTAATAGCATGCATTGAGATGTTCTATTCTATGTCTGGTTCGCTGTGTTCTATCTTCTAATTGTATCATCATGATCCCCACTTTAGTAGTATTACAGAGGAACACAATCAAATCTACTAACGTTCATTTACCGTATGTACTGCACTTTCATATATATATATATATATATATATATATATATATATATATATATATATATATATATATATATATATATATATAAAGATTCATAGTTTCTTTATTTCAATCTTCTGAATTTTTACTTTATTTCATTTTTTTATTTATTTTTGTAAAGAATTATTAATTCTGGATTTTATTTTTATGAACATTTGTTTATATATAATATATTTTACCCTTCTAATTTATTATTTGTTTAGAATATCAGATTTTGTAATTATAATTTTAAAATAAGTTATATATAAGTATGTTCATAACTTATATACGTTTTGTTTATGTTTCTGTTCTTGCAGAAAAAAGATTGATAATGTCTTTATTGTTTGAAAATAATTTAGTGTCCTCATTATTTTGTAGCCATTTTTATTTGTCGATCGACACTTTGCTGTTGGTTATGCACACGAATTAGGCCCATAGTGGCACTTGGTAGATATAAATGGTAAGAGCACAACAATTACCTATAACATGGATTCAGATAACCCAAGGATCACTGAAGGTTGGTTTAATATGAGAAATTTGTATCAAATTCAAAGTGATTCTCACATCCAGTTTCAGTATTTGGGAAATTCTTTATTTCACCTAACAATGTTTAAAGGTGGATGTACAACAAGAAGTTTAATAACATTTATGCACCGTATTACTCATCAAAATACAAGATCTATATTTTCAGTGAAATTGACAAAGTATCAAAGCAAAGCAAGTCACTTGGTATATTCCTTCTAATTTCTTCTTATGCTTATTACTATAATTAAATTGAAATACTTATACTAACAAAAAACTTTTGAATCATGTAGGATTTGCCATCAAAGTTTGCCAACTTCATTCAGGAGGTGAAGGTAGAAGACGTCTTTCTTATAGGGCCTAAAACTATAGTGAATTGCAAAATACTAATATCGAACAAACAACGAAGTTCAACAAAGATAGGTCAAGGTTGGAGGCAATTTTGTTCTGAAAATGAATTAAAAGAAGGAGATATTATTGTCTTTCAAGCAGACAATGATTTCATCGAATCAAATGTTGAAGTCTTCGTTAATGGTTGTTGTTGTGATTAGATTAAGCATAATTTTGTAATGTTGATCAATTATGGTCATTGAACTTTGTTATATGACAATATAATTGTGTAGGTGATCAATTATGGTCATTGAACTTTGTTATATGACAATATAGTTATTTATAATAAATTGTTAACATTTTTTTAATAATTTTATATTTTATAATCAATATTAAAAATAATCTCGTGCATTGCACAGGTAAAAAAACTAGTTATTTTCTAAAGAACAACCTTGTAATAACAACAATGGCTTAATTATTATTTTGGTCCCCTAATTTATTGGGTTGATTCATTTTGGTCCCCTTATTATTTTTAGGTTCAATTTGGTCCTCTAATTCTTTAAAAGGTTCAATTTGGTTCTGCCGTTAAGTCAACTTTAACATCGTCTCCGTACATGCCACATGTCATTTTGTGAATTTTTCAATTTTTTTTAATTTAAAAAAAAAAAATTAAACTGTCACGTGTCACCTTATGGTTGTGACACGTTTCATTTTGAGATTTTTTTATTTAAAAAAATGTATTGCCACATGGCAAGTCACGATTGTGCCACGTGTCAAGCTAACATTAGTTGTTTTTAATTTAGTCCTCTATTTACAATTTTGATTCAATTTAGTCCCCCAATTTTTTAAAATGATTCAATTTTGTCCTTTCTAATTTGATATCAAATTAGTAATTAAGCTTAATTACAACTTATATATACATATTAAAATAATTTTTATTATATTTATAGATTAAATTACTCCATCTAACTATTCAAATTATTATTATTTTTACATGTATAGAAAATTTCAAGTGTAAAAAATTACAAGTGAAAAATGTAACAAATAAAATAACATGAGTATTTAGGGAGTGATTTGATGTATAGATGGTAAAAAATTATTTTAACATGAATATATAAATTATAATTAAGCTTAATTATTAATTTGGTATCAAATTGAAGAGGATAAAATTGAATCATTTTAAAAAATTGGGGGACTAAATTGAATCAAAATTGTAAATAGAGGGACTAAATTGAAAACAACCAATGTTAGCTTGACACGTGGCACAATCGTGACCTGCCACGTGGCAGTACATTTTTTAAATAAAAAAATCTCAAATTGACACGTGTCACAACCATAAGGTGACACGTGGCAGTTTAATTTAAAAAAAAATTAAAAATTAAAAAAAAATTAAAAAAATTGAAAATTCCACTGACACGTGGCATGTACGGAGGCGATGTTAAAGTTGACTTAACGGCAGGGACCAAATTGAACTTTTTAAAGAATTAGAAGACCAAATTGAACCTAAAAATAATAAGGGGACCAAAATGAACCAACCTAACAAATTAGGAGACCAAAATGGTAATTAAGCCTAACAACAATCATTAATATCAATTATATCTTAAAATAAATTCTAGATTGCGAAAAAGCATTGTTTACTTATTTTAAAATAAGCATCAAAATAAAAATAATAATTTCATATTTTTGAGGATTAAAGTAAACAAAGTATTTTATAAGTGCTATTTTATCGTTCAATAAAGAATAAAATAATCAATTAAATTTTTTTAAGAACAAATAATAGAGTTTTTTAAAAAAAAATAAAAAAATCAGAACACAGCCATAAAAATACAAAATGTATCCCGTTGTAGAATTTGAAACGGCTAATAAAGAAGTATCATTTCCCGCACAATGCTGATTTGGCCTCCGTCCCCAACTCTCCACTAATCCAAACTCGCTAAAATGGAGCTTCCTAAGAACAACGCCCAAAGCGAAGACGAAACCACCGTCGCGCTGAAGAAGAAGAGGTTGCGGCGCGTGAGCTTCGCCGACAACGAAATCACTTCCGTCCACGTATTCCGCCGTGACGATGATTCCTCATCTCCCTCCGAAGCCCCTTCCGATCCCTCCATCGTAGGGTTTTTCCGCGACCTCGCCTCCGACAGCGACGACGACGACAAAGAACAGCCGCAACTTCACGAGGAAGCGGAGGACGGAAACTCCTTCCTCCGTCCAATTGGCTCTCCTTATCCCGGCGACAGCAGCACCGCAGACGAAGGCGACGGTGCGCCTAGATTCTTTCCTTTCTCTTTCGCGGAATTTTCTTACCCTCTCCGTAGTTTATTATTAATTTGTTGCTCATGATGTACGCAGACGACGATGACGACTTTCGTGGTCCAGTGTCCGCGCATTTTATCAGGCCGGAGCGGTTGTCGGACTCCGGCGTCTCGGACGACGTGACGATGGACTCGACGGCGTTCTCGATGCATTACAGGAGTCTCGCTCGGTCGGACTCTGGCGACATCAAGACACTCCAGTTCGACGTCACGACGCCGAACTCTCACTCTCGAGGAAGTTACATGGAGCTCACGGAGCCCAAGTTGTGTGGAGTGGTGCTCGACGCACATAGCGCAGGCAAAGACTCCAATGACATGAGCATCGAAGGAGAGCAGCAGAGGGGTTCTGAATACGACATACTACCCTCTCCTGCGTTTGGTGCTGCAATATTGGTTCAGGGAGCACCCAATAACTCACCGCAACGCAGCTTGGAAGGTTCGGTTGCGTCTCCTCCATTTATTCAATCCCACCAGAAACAACCTTCTGATTCTGCAATGGAGGTGAGCATTACTTGTTTGTTTCAATTAGCATTTATAGTTTAGGAGTTCTTTTTTATTCCCGTCGAATCAGAGATTAATCTCTCGGGTGTTTTACAGACACCAAAATGATGGACATCTCTTTCTGCTTGTGCTATGAGCCACTAATTGAATAAAGTAAGGTGAAGAAACTAATAAAAGTAAATAAAACTAGTATTTCATAAGTTAACGTTAGCGTATACATGAACTAAAAATAAGTTTTTTGAGATATATCAGCTTATGTATAAGCTAATTTTATTTGATGGTAATTTTTTTCTTATAAAAATGTTTATGAATATTTTTGTTCAATTTAATCATATGAGTATGCGGTGTCACTTTTTTGTGTGTATGTTGTATGCATTTGATTTGATTAATAGTATCAAGTTGTAGGTATGCATGGTTTATTTGTGATGACACTTTAGTGGTTATCCTTATACCTCCTATTGCAATTCTCGGGTTATGTGCAAGATTAATTCATGTTGTCCGTTGTTTGTTTTTTCTAGGAAATTAAGGAGTCTACTAAAGATGCAACTGAGATTTTGTCAATTTGTAGACAACTGGACTTTGAGAATGCCAATAATGAAACATCACCGAGGGTGGGTGAACACAAAGGAATGGTGTTGGATTCAAATTCTAAGTCTCATAAAGTAGACCGAAATCCAATATATGAGTCTACGCTGTTGTTGTTGTCTGGAAGAAAACAATCATTTACGAGGTCCCCTGTTTCATCCGCACATGCTGGAAACATAACTCCACGTTTAGAGCAATCTGCTTTACATGGTCCAGAGGTAAGTGTCACACATTGTGCAACTTCTTCTGCGCATAGAAGCATTGCAAAGATGGTTACTATCGAGCCTCTTGCCATGTCGAGTCTCAAGAAAGGAATGGACATATTGAAAGCTAGATTATCAAAATACTCTCCTGGATTTCTTTTGTCAAATGAAAAAAATCAAGAATACAAGCAAGAAGAAAGTTGCCAAATTCATTTAGGGGAAAAACTGTTTAGTTCAACTCCAACTAGTAACACGTATAAAGGTTTGGCTTATTGCAATGATCGTGGAATTCAGTCCTTAAAAAATATTTCCAAGTTAAGTCAAAATGAAGATATTGTGGACACCAAAATGGATGACGGAGACTTAAATCCAATTTCAGCTTCTTCCTCACAGTTGACTCATTTAAGGATGGTGGGAGATGTGGACCTGGCAGATAGGTCAGGGAAAAATGAAATTCTAGTCCCAAGTTCTCCTATCCACCAAGTAACACCTCAGTTGTGCTTGCCGCAAGACGTGCCTCCCAAGGTTACTGTTGATGGTCATGGTCCTGATAACAACCCCCATTCAGTACTCAATGTAGCTCAGAGCCCTCTTACCAAATCTGGTATTGGGAATTCTTCTGGGAAGAAAAGAAAAGGTGTCCAGATACTCAGAAATGAAGACAAAATAGATAAAATAGGGAGGATTGACAGAACACCAGAGGCTCATTCAAATGCGAGTGGTGATCTACAGTTAGTTTTGGAGCAAACAGGTTCTATGAGAAGGGAAAGAGTGATGCTTGGAAATCAGACTTCGAATGATGGGGATCTAGTACGGTTACTGTTTTATGTTGTATTGTATATAGTTTCAATTGGTTAGATGGGACACTAAGCTTTTCACATTACCTTGCAGTTTCTTAAAAAATTCTTAGACAGAACAACTCACCTGCTACCTCCTTCAGTTGATAAGCTAAATTTGAGATTGGTATGTTCTAATTTGTGGGTGTTGACTTAGAAAATGATAGTATTCAACTGAAAATATGGATATTGTTGCTTAGTCTTTAGTTTTGATTGTTCTCTTAAACATCTCATAGCTATTTATATGAATAACTTTAAGCCCGTCAATATTTAGATTGGCAGGTTGGAAGATATTTTGGTTCATCTGCAGAAAGTTAAGAAGACAGAGATTGTTTGTTCTGAAATTCAATCTCAGGTCTGTTAAAATAGATAATGAAATTTAATATACTTTTTTCGGTTTATTATAACATAGCAAACTTACATTTTACAGTAATTAGAACATGTTACTTCTTCTAAAGACAGTTTAAGCCTGGCATCTGTTTACTCACATGACATGACATGGTTCTTGTTTTTTTCCCAGCATAAAATAACCGATCGTTTAAACATTCATAGACACAAGAGGTATGCTTATGCGTCTGACTAAGTAATACATATCTGTATGGTTATGGAACTGTTTTGAATATGATCGCTTGGTGATGTGAACTTGGAGAAATCTTTTGCAGAGTTGCTGAAACAAGAATATTGCTGCATAGTATAGCATATGAGAAGGCAAAATTACAATTATTGCATATTAAGCATGACAAATTACTGGTACTCTATCTTACTTGAAAACATGTTAGCATTTATCATTGCCCACAGTTGGTGATATGAACTGCCGTTGTAAACAGGAAAAGGGACAACAGATTAGTTCTGGGCTTCAAGAGTGTGAGATGATAAAATTAAATTTCATCCCATCATTTAAACGTGGGGCAGTGGACAGTCAAGCGAATGATAGTTTTTCCAAGGGAAAATCTCAGGTATAACTGTTTGTATGAAGTATTTATTTAAATTGACCTGGAACTGGGAATGAGGTTGAGGGAGGAGGAATACAATTGTATAGTTTTTTTGTGGGAAGGTTCCTCAAATTACCTAAAAGCAATTCAAGTGAGAACTATTCTGTTTGAGGGAGTTTCTCTGAAGCAAATTTTGTTGGGCTTAGGCTAGTGGTTTGAAGTTTGTACTTACAAATACTATGCAAAAATTATATAACGAATTGTGATGTGATGTTATCCGCAAGACAAAGTACTAACTCTTTATCTATACTAATGCTAGACTAACTAAATAAGGAAATTGCATGTAAATCGCATTTAAGTTTGTGGGGTGATCATAAATATTTAATGGCCTGTTTGGATGGGCTTCTTTAGTAGGGCTTTTAAGAGAGAAAAATATGAAGAAAAAAACGAAATTAACTTCTCCAGAAGTTAAAATTAGTTCATTCATAAGTTAAAAATAGAAGTTTGGAGAATTTTGAAGAAGCTCTGTGAGAGAGTTTTTACTAGTAGCTAATGTATAAACTAATTTTAACTTGTGGAGAAGTCAATTTCATGTTTTTCTTCTTATTGTTCTTTTTTGGAAGTCCTTATGGAGAAATTAATCCAAACAGAGTCTAATTATTTTTCCCTAAGATCACCTTTTGGAAAAGAAAGAAACTTCCACTATTTCCTGAAATATGTTGATCCAATGCTATATCACAATTTTCCATTTAAAGATTCATGAAAGAATAGTAAAGATAGAGAAAAGATCACACAACCCTTTTATACTGGTTCACTCTCAATTTTTGAAAGCTACACACAGTCTCTTTTTTTGTATGCATTAATCTCCTCTGTTTTTTAAGCTGTCAAACTTTAGTGTGTAACCTAATTTTCACTGTTGTGTTGTAAATAGGTAGAAATGTATTTAAGCTTTGTTTAGCATTGGTCTTAAAAGCTAAATTTGGAACTTCAAATCAAAACAAACTCTCTGCAGAGTTTGGTTAGTAACTGTATATTGAACATTTCTCCTCCTTTTGGTTCTGGAAGAAACCAATACAATCTCCTCTGTTTTTTAAGCTGTCAAACTTTTGTGTTGTAAATAGGTAGAGATGTATTTAAACTTTGTTTAGAATTGGTCTTAAAAGCTAAATTTGGAACTTCAAATCAAAAGAAACTCTCTGCAGAGTTTCGTTAGTAACTGTATATTGAACATTTCTTCTCCTTTTGGTTCTGGGAGAAACCAATACAATCTCCAAGAGCTGTAACTTCTGTTTTTTGCTTGTTTCGAAGACTTGTTATCCTCTTGATATGTAACAAAATGTAAATGATTTGTATTACAAATGGTGGCTGGCCAGAGTTTAAAGTCTCTCAAAACATTATAACAATTTATGCTTTAAGTTTTGATATTTTAAATATACAGCCATCATTAACCTTGCAATAATCATAATAATAAACCAATTCTGTTCTGATCAACCAATATTCTGTAGAATGCATGATATATTTTCATTTGCATTTGTTCCAAACTCTTGTTTATAGTTTGATGGTGTCACTTGATCATGAAAGGATCAACCTGTTGTGCTGTTCCATTGCATTTTAATTGGCAATATTTTATTGTTCATTGCTAGGTTTCTTGCAAAAAGGTATTGGAAAAGAAGCAGGAACTTGAATCTTTGGAATCAAAAGCAAAATCTTTAAGTGAATTCTTACAGAGTCACTGCAAGATGGAAGGAGACCAAAGCTTTACTGACACCGTGAAAGCTGTTTCTGGTTATTTGCAGAAGAGAATGCCTTGCAAGTCTATACGCCAGAATTTGAAGGTCGTGTGACTTTAAATATGTTTTGTCCTCATACCATATATAATATATACTTTTTTAATAATGCTAAACATCCATTTTCTTCTACTTTTTTGTTTCCCAGTTGTGGGAAATTGAAGATTTTGAGCGCAGGGATGACTGTCACAAAGTTTGTCTCAACTATTGTGGTTATGTAACCCAAAGGTTAGTTAATTTTGCTCCATTTCTTTCTGTGGTTGAAGCTGAAGTGTATCTTTTATGATGACTAAATATGAAAGTTCCAACTTATTTTGATGGAATGCAGGGTCACTGTAAATACTGGTCACTCTAGCATAATAATATCAACTAGCTTGAATGATGTGAATATTGGGAAGGTAAGTTAATTAACAATTATTCTGTTTTATTACAGCATTCAATATTCATACCTTTCTCTTTTCTAATATGGTGTCTCTATTTTTCAGACCTTCCCAAACTTGGAATCTTTTTCTGCATTTGTGTTTGTCTTAAATCCACATACCTCTAAGAAGTTCACTGACTCAAGCAGTATGGCACGAGAAATACAGGTAGATACTTTATTTCTTATGAATATGATAATTTTCTTTTAGCAAGTTATTGTTATTTTTTATTTCATATTTTCTTTGATTATGGATATGCACTTGATCATGGACCAAGAAACTTAAAACAATGCTATGGATCATGTATAAGCCATTGTATTGTTGACTGAGCCACAATTTAAAATGGAATGGCCCAGTATAACAGTTATTGGTGGAGAGGCCCTTCCTGAGAGCGCCAAAGTTCACCCATGTTTCAATGGTCCTTGCTTAAAAGCCTCACTATGGCCTCCTTCCTCCACCTCTAGAATTGCTTCTTGTTTTTCTTATGAAAAACTGGTTGTTGGTCCACTTTCACTCTTGGCCACCAAGCTTGACTTCATTTTTGTTCCTCCTAAATAGATGGTCCTGATTAAGTGGTGTGGTTTCTCTTGAGGACATCACTTGGGAACATTGGGATACACTTTTTGTAGCTTACCACCTTGATGACAAGGTGTTTTTCCGTGGGGAAAGGGATTATTGAAATCTAAGACACAAGCAACATTGTAGATGACAGAGAGCTGACCATAGATAGGGTAGGTGCTATTGATTCCAGGACCCAACAGCCTCACAAAGAAGCATGAAGTATGGGACGATTGCATACATTAGAATTTAGGCTAATAAAAAGAATCACCCATGTCCTCCCCTGTCCGCACTACTAATAAAAAGAATCGCCCCTTACACTTATGACTTGGGCTGAATGTTTCATCGCACACGATGAACTAGCATCTCTTCGTGGGTGAGCTTCTTATAATTTGTTTTCGTGGGTATTGGCAATAGAGGGGGAGCACTTGTAGGTACAAACAAGCTCTGTTTAGCCTTGCGTTGATGCTTTTGTTCCATCAACTTGTCTTGTAATCTTGCTAGAGCAGCTGTTTGTATCATTGAATGAGGTTGCGATGCCTGAGATCCGGACTCAGCTGCTAACCTTTCAAACTTGTTAAGATAATCTGATGTACCCTTCTGTGTCAGTTTGAAGAGGGCACCTTGAGGATCATCATAATAAGATGGGGCAAAATGAGTTTCCAATGCTTGCAGCAGAACTTGGCACGTAACAATCATGCCATTGTGATATATCCATTGATACCAGCTGAGAGCAGGACCTTCCATGTAAAATGATGCTACCTTGATGCGATCTGCCTCTGGAGTCGCATGGTAATAAAAAAATTGGGATATCTTGAATATCCAGCTCATGGCATCTTGCCCTTGCCCATTAAAGCGAGGAACCTCAAGCTTCATATGGGATGTGAGAGGTCCCGTTTTGTCCTGAGTATGAATTGTCTCATATGATGGCTCTGATTTGGTCCCCAGGGTAGCAAGTTGTTGCAAAATCATATCCATCTTTGCATTAAGGCCGTCGTGATTGGCACTCAGCTCTGTCTGATGTTGCGTTAAACATTGTATGGCCTCTTCCATTCGGTCTGATGCGGTCTTGGATCGGGTATTGTGGTCTGTCATGGCGTGCTCTCAATGAACGTATGAAATGATAGATAAAAGTTTCCTTGTTCTGAGGTCAAGGTCCTCCTTAGAAGAAAGAGACAAAGAGAGAGACTAATTTCTTTTTTTCTGCCATGCACCTTTAGTGCAAAGGAATATATAACAGAATTACAAACCACAATTATTCGAGTATTCTCACTATATCTGACAAGATTTTAAAAGATAACACATCATTTGATTAATTTAAATGGTAAAATCAGCTAAATTTAAGGCCGTTTTGTTGACTCTTCTAGGCCTTTCGTCATTCCTTCAATTGAGCTCTTCAATAACTTCTGCATGAACCTCTCATAAGTATGTGTTGGACTGCAGAGTGATGGGCTCTGTTTCTCTATCAATGTCAAAGTCGTGCAACTTTTCCAGCACTCAGGACAATTTCGAAAACTTGCATAGATGTGCCAATTTTGTTGCATGAGTGCAAGTTTTGCTGCTTGATAAATTAACTTGATGTAGAATTCCTTGTGAGGTTAGAACTGATTGAAACAGGGAAGACACATACCCGGGGACATTAGTGCATTAAATTTAATTAAACTAAGCACCAAACTAATTATGAATTTCTCTTGAGAGTCCTTTAAACGTGGAGAGAATGTCAAAACGATTTATTACTAAAAAATTACCTAGGTTCGTTAGGAAAAATGATTAACGAAAGTGACGAAATAAAAACAAACTAAGGTTGAACATATATGATCCAATAGGCAATGTTTGCTTAATTGACGAGACTCGCGCTGAAGAGACGTAATTATAGAGAGACTTGGAACCAAAAGCGGAGTTTATAAGGACTAGGCTTTTCGTGGTACATATGAGCTAGAGTGTTCTTCCTACATCTTAATAGGTTTCAAGTATTAAAATGTAGCAAATGATTTCCAACAAGCTTTGTAGCTGACCTGCTAATCGATGCAGATAACAAGCTCACTGCTAAGTAATTTGCTAGATGTGGTTGAAGAGGTTCAATTAGCTCGGATAGAAATTAGAAATTTGGTCGACGCAAAGTTCTATTCTCATTCAGGTAAACAAGTTTTCCATACTCTGAAATATTACTTCTTTGAATTCAATTCTCATTTCAGCTTTGAATTGAATCCTCCATTATATACAAAATAATCTTCCGATATTCATTGATGGTACCTTGCATTTTCATTGAAAAATTTTGATGAGGAGAAACTGCATTTTCACTTCCATTCATGCTCTGGTTTTGCAGTTCAGAGGCTTGATTTGCAGCTGTCTTTCATTGATTTCCATAGTGGGAGGAAGGTGAAAGCCATATTTGATATAACGTGCTTAAAATGGTAAACTTTTGCTTCCTTTTTGTTTTAATTTTAATTTGCTGAGAGTTGGTCCTTTCTTGTTCGGAGTTTTATATGCATCTGCAAATTTACCCTGGTTGGTTCTCTTCGAAGTCGGTGTGTAAGGAGAGGAGAAAACGTATTCGCTATAAAGTATCATATAAAATATTTAAAACTATATTATATCTTATAAAATATAAATTAATAGGCCCAGAACGCGAATATTCACAAACCACCTACCACCAATTTGAGGTATTTTGGACCTTTTTGTTAAAAAATTTTAAACACATCCAAAATTCAAATTATTATTAGAAATAATTAGAATTTTTCTAGTGTTATTGTTGGACCTACCCGGTAATCACTATCAGGTTATGATCATACTGCGGACAAATTTTAGACCAGTAAGTTCCACATTTAAAAGGTTTTACTGTATTTTGGATTTTTGTTAGATAAATTATAAGCATTCTGATCACTATCATTTTTTATTTTTTGGCAGAAATTTAATTTTTGTTTTGATATGACGATGCTCATTGATAAGAATTATTTTTTTATTTTTTATTTTAGTTATTATTATTAATATTATTATTTCTACATTTTTGTTTTTCGGTTTTTGGTTAAATATCTTGGCATTTGCAATTAAAGACGGCGATTGATTTGAAAAATGGTTTCTGGGCAGTGGGGTCTATCCTTCCGGGGTGGTTCCCTCTCAAATATTTGAACCTTCTGGTGCGGAACAGAAGTCTCTGCCTGCATCTCTTGCACATGAAATCAGAAGTGCCACAGAGCGTGTGAGAGTTGGATATTCAAGAATTATAAAGCTCTGTAGATGTATTTCCCATGCAGTTCTTTCAGGCTTCCTCCAAAACCAGATGATTGGAAATTAGGGTTTACACTTGCATTCAGCACACGGAAAATTCGTTGTATATCATCCACTGGATAGTGCTGCAATAGGTTAATGCTTTTGTTGAATTCGGTTTAGGGTCCGAAATTTAGAGTTCATCACAAGTGATGAAAGCGGACAAGCAATGTTTTTATTTTATGATTAAGAAAACTGCTTAAAATAAATCTATAATTCGGTCTTTGATTTTGTAACCTTTTTATTTGAGTAAAAAGGATACAATAGGGTAATTTCAGATATTAATTCAATTTTCTGTATAAGATCAATGATCCAGCAATAAGTTTTCTAATTTAATTAAGTTCCAAAGTTATTGAGTTTCATTGTTTAATTATTTTATAAGTTGGATAATATGATAGCTGGTTAGTTTAGTTTGTTTTTCTTTTCTTTATTTTTAATTTGTGTCCGTGTTCATATAAAGTCATGTTATTGTGGTTATTTTAAGTTGAATATCTTTTGTTGTTTATAGTAGTAAAAGTTATTTTTTATTTTATATTAATCGTAATATCATTTAATATTAATTTAAAATTTTTGAATATTTAATAGATTAAATTTAACTAATAAAAATATTCAAATTTATGAAGCATTATAGTCCTTTTAAGTTTGAAAACCGAATTAGAATTTTTAAATAATTTGAGAACCTAATACTTAAAGTAATAATTTTATTTATTATATAATATAATATTGAAATGTAAAATAAGATAAAGTAAATATGATTTAGTTATCAATTTAAGAACCTGCTTCCTAAGTAATCAATTTATATGCGGAGATGATTTTCGCAAATATTGTTTCTTAAATATTAAAATGTTCAGTAATTGAGTTTATAATTTAGCCATGTAAACAAAATGAAATAAATGCATGAATTGTCAATTTTTTCTTTCATCTAAAAATTAAATGAAAAAAAAAATCTTCTATAGAAAGAAAAAATATATAAAAATGGCCACTGATACAACTATGAATCATAAATTTTTAGATGTTAAAACAAGTAATATTTCAATTTGTAGATATAAAAGCTGATTTTGAAAGATCTTACATTTACCTTAATTTAATTAATTAATTTGTTCATAGAACAGTTTTTGTCTTCAAGTTTATAGGAAAACAACTAAAGCTTTTACGATTTTTATTACTTTGATAATCCATGGAGAGAAGAAATTTGAATATATTATATATAATATGGATAACATAAAAAGATCGTTGGTTTTTAGTTTTGCTAACAATCTTTTCCGTGTTTTTTTATGATGGTCAACCAATTTCTTGAAACAAACCTTTTTCCTTATTCTACCAAGATACACTTGGGATCAGAGATGGTAAATAAACTCGTTTATTTGGGTATTGTTCGAAGTCGTTCTCGTTTTGACAGAAAATTCTCGCATTGATTAAATATAGGTAAGAGTATAGAGAATCCTCGACTATTTCAATTAGTATGGGGATGGATATGATGATGTACATATTTATCTCGTCTCTGTCCCTATCCCCGTCATAATACCCATCTCTGCCATATCCCCATCCTTGCTTAAATTATTAAAATATTCACTCAATTTAGTAACCTTATATATATATATATATATATATATATATATATATATATATTACTATACATTTTTTATTTTCTAATTCTTCTAATTGTTTGTTTTTCATGAAATTCATTTGACATCTCTAATATATTTTTCATCATATTATAACCCTTATACAATTAGATTCAATTGATGTATGTTAATTAAGTATTTTTTATGTCTCACATTTGAATATTTGTATTCTTTTTTAATATTTTTTATTTGTTGTATATTTTCCTTTCATATGAAAATGTTTAACACTCTCAATTTAAGTGTTTAATAGCATAAACCTTTTCATTCACTAAGTAATATAAAAAAAATTATCTTTTTTAGTCTATTATTATTAATTTTTGTTTCGTTTGAAGAACCTTTTTGTTTTGTTAAAAAAAATTCGTTATTTCTCAACCATTGACTATGTTGATATTGGAAAAACTTTCTTAGATCTCTAACGTATTTTTCATCTTATCACACCCTTAATTATATATTTGTTTTTCTTTGTGAGATTTCATTCAATAATCTCTCAAATTGTTTCTAAGACACATATTTGATAATTTTTTAATATTTTTATTTGTTGTTTATTTTTATCATGTAGAATACTATTTTGATATATTTTATATAAGTTTTTTTATTTATTTTCTAACTCAATATCAAACTGTAATTTTGTCACTATAATTATATAAATATATTTTATTTACTATAATATAAAAATTTATATAGTTGCTATGAATTTTTTTTATCACCATCCAACATATATTGAAGTTCAAACAAGATTTATGTTAAAATTTTATTACTATTAGTTTAATCTTTATTCTTTGCATGATTTTGATCAAGTCATGTATTATAAATTTTATTAGTGTAAAAAAAGATAATCATTAGAATTTTAAAAATTGAAGTAAAAATACATTTAAAAAATATTTTAATTTGAATATTTGTTTTCCTTTTATATTTAAAAAAAAATATTTTTAAATTTTATCAACTAGGTTTCATAAATGTTTGTAAATTTAATAAATGTTTTTGAATTGAATTATGATAGCTTGAAAAATCTTATTTCTATCATAACAAGAAAATTCACAAGTTGTGGAAAAATCCACAGGTCACCTGTGGAACTCACTGATGTGACTTATGCCTCATGGAGCCAAATCCACAGGTTGTGGAAAAATTCACAGGTTACTTGTGGAATCTTCTATTGCTTTCTTCACTTTTAATATGAACTCTCACATCCTCTCTGTTATGTGTGGCATTGGTGATTTTCTTTGTGTTTCATGAAATGTTACTAGTTGTTCTTGAACATTGATGTTTCAGAGTGCTTGTTACATGAAATTATGAAATATGATGTGTGAGACTTGACTTGATGTGTTGGTATGAGATATAATTTATTTTCAAATAAAACGTGGAAGACAAGGGAATTTCATGGAGAAATTCTTTTAGATGTAATGTAGTATATGTAATGATCTATGGATTCAAGTAAGGTTACATCCTGACACTCTAATGATAATTCAGACTCATGTAGAGTAGAATGGTTCGTGGTGAAAGTAGTAAGAGGTCCTAATAATGACCTTAGATGATCATGAATTAACCTTGTGTGTAGTAGGGTGAAACCCATTGGCAATGGCTTGACAGAGTAGTAGAGGCCACCATAAGTGCAAGTTTCCAGTGAATCCGATTTCATTACATGTATCTGAATAATTGAGTTAGAGTGTCTACTATTGCTTGGTATTACATGTTTCTTGTGTTACAATGACTTGATTATTATTTTTTAATTTAATTTCATTAACTTACCCTTCTCCTTCTCCTTGTTCTTATGTTTTCTTGTTTGCCTTTTCTTTTGTTATGATCACCAAAATTAGTCTTTTGATAACGTTGTCGTTGCGACGATCAAATTAATTCTACTTATCTATAACAACTTCAGTATTGTTAAGAAAGTAGTCAAAAAAATAGAAAGGGTAAAGTAACCCAAAGTCGTCTCCCAACGAACATGGAATTGCTTTTTAACAAATTAGTTCTTATAAAATCTATACAAAAGAGTTAGTCAAATAAAATAATAAAAATATAGGAGGATTAAGATAAGCAAGAAAAAAATATAAAAGATAAAAAGAGATAAAAACAATAGTATAGAAAATAGATTGATTCCACTACTTTTTAAAAATAGATTCATCATTGATTATCTAAAGATTATTGCTCAATTAATTATTGTTGTAGATTTGCAAATTAATCAATGTAAAGTCTCAATTAATTTATTGACGTTCTCACTTTTAACCAAAGTACAGTCTTAATTAAAACACTACAAAAAATTGAAGTAATTACGACAATTTTAATATGGCGGTTCTAGAAAGTTGCCATAATTTGCTTTATAACACGACAGTTTTATAACTGCCATATTTTGTATGCAAATTATGGCATTTTAAAATGTCATTATTATGTATTGTACTATTTTCTTGTTCGTGCCACATCAACCACATGTCAACACCATAGCCACCATAGAACTCGTCGGAGTTCTCTCAAAAACTTGCTAGACTACTGAAGCTACCAGAGTGGTACTCTTCGGAGATCAAATTTCTCTATCACATTAGTTAGTGAAATAGCAGCAACCGCGCTCAGCCCTCACAAATCGTCTTTCTCACGATGCAGTTTGGAGCTCCACTATTCCTCTTGAACCTTTCATCGTCGTCATTCTTCACCACCGTTCATCGTTCACTATCAAGGTTTATTGTCACCATCATCCCCATCCTCATTTATGTCATGCATTTTCTTGCCTTGACGTTGGTACTAGTGTCTTATGTCATGAAGGAGAAATGTATAAGAAAGCTACTTTTCAACTATGTTAGTGCAAATTATGTTGTAACTTGTAAGTTTCTTTTTTTAGGCACCGAATGTTGGAAGTGGTGCTCCATCACCGATTGCCACAAGAAAATCAAGCGAGGGAGACAAGACTAATTAGGAACATAGTTATAGAAATTTAGGATTTTTTGTGTGTAAGCTATTAGAGGTGTATATAATGATGAAAGAATTGTTTTTTTGGTTTTCAACGTGCAAACATTTGGATGATGTTGGATAAATGAATTTTCTTTATATGAATTATGAATGAAAATATGTGATTAAAAATTTGTTTATTTGATTTTTTTTCTTTTACTTTTTCTTATTTTATTAAAAGCATGTTAAATAAAAAATGAATTGAAAAAATAATTTCATTTTAGTGCCATGCAAATACTGTTGGTATCACGCAACAGAATGACTAAACAATGGTCAAGAACCAAGAGGGGCGGTGAATTGGATTTTTGTAAGTCTTAACAGGTTTTAAAAATTTTTCTCAAAATTTAATTGATTAACTTAAAATCACAGTTACTTTAAATGCAAGTGCAGATAAATAAAGAGTTTAAGGGAAGAAGATGCACCCTGATGTTTATACTAGTTCAGATCAAAAGACCATACGTCCAATTGTTAATCTCTTAAACAAAGAGATTAACTCAATCACTATAATAATCAGATTACAACAGATTATATAAGAGTAAGGATTAGAAAACACCTCTCTTGAACAACCATAAGAGATGAACAAAACTCCCCCTGAATCACACAAAGGATGACCAACTTTCCTAGCAACAACACAACACTCAATCTTCTAAGAACTCACTTAGAAAAAGATATCACTCACTCACACTATCTTTAAGAATCTCACAAAGCAACACTTTGTAGTCACAACACAAGAACTCTGAATCTTAAAAAGGTATTTCGAAGTTGAACTGCAGCTCCTTAAATAGGGTTTTCGAAAATTAGGTTAAAAACTGAAACGTCATATTTCAACTGCCAAGGATAATCGATTATCACTAAGAATAATCGATTATTCCAGAATAATCGATTATTCCAGTAGGTTTCCTGAAAAACAAATTTTGAACAGGATAATCGATTATTTTAGGAGATAATCGGTTATTCTAGTAGGATTTCGAAAATTAGGTTAAAAACTGCAACGTCATGTTTCAACTGCCAAGGATAATTGATTATCACTAAGAATAATCGATTATTCCAGTAGGTTTTCGAAAAATACAAGTTTTGCGTAGATAATCGATTATCAATAGTGATAATCGATTATCACTGTAGTTTTTCTAAAAATAAGAGACCTTTAGAGAGACAAATGCAATGCTGCTGATTCTAAGTTTAATTAAACTATTCTACAACACACTTATTTTATTTTACAAGGTAACATTTAAACATTTAAACATTTTGTCTTCATTCTTGCTTGATCATCATTCATTTCTTGATCATCATTCAAAATCAATGGGCTTCCTTCTTTTTGCCAACAATCTCTCCCTTTTTGATGATGATCAAAATATGTTTAAAGTACCCGTTACTTCCTAAAATTTAGAAACTTACAAAGAAAATAGTTAAGATAAAATATTGTCTTCTTTTAAACTTATTCTCCCCCTTTTTGATCATTTGAGAAAAGGCAAAAGCTCCCCCTAAATGGGATAATCTTTATACCACAAAAAAAAATGAAACACTTAATCATTCATTTATTCATAAATAAAAAGAGGGTACAAGCAGTGGCAAATCATTATAAATCCTCCCATAAAATTCTGCACTCATGTCATCATCATGAGTGAGTTCCTCATCAAACCTATTTTTTAGATGGAAAATTCTAGTATCAATCCCCCTAATTAGCCCGACAACCTCTTCATGACGAAAGTTAGAAAGAAGAAATAATTCTTCTAGTCTTTTGTTCATGTTTGCTATGTTGTCTTCTATAGAGAAGGATGAGCCAGCACCACTTGAAGATCCAACATTTTGTGCAATAGGGGGTCTGGGATCAATAGGAGGAAGTTCTTCATCTTTAGCGTCATAATTGGGCATGCCATCTCTATGGACATAGGTATCACCAAGAGGAACAAGCTTTAGCTATTTGAGAGAACTTTCAGCAATCTCATTTGCACGTATGGTACTTTGACAAAGCTCCCCGGTGGTGTCAACTCCCTTGTATTCGCAAATCCTTGAAATTAAGAGAGAATATGGGAGAGGATATTGTAGGTACCTCTTGGCTTTGAGCATAGTGTCAAGGATTAAACTAGACCATTTTATCGAAACACGATTTAGAATCCCATACATTATGAGAAGGTCAACCTCTAAGCACTAAGCATGATTGGTTCCTCTAGGACACAAAATCCAGACAATTAAATAATGGATGAGTCTTTCATCCATTTTGAGTCCTCCATCCAATAATTGTCTCCCAACATCTTGTGTTAGGTTGCGTAAGAAGGATTGATAGGCTAAGATTCGATTGAAGCCAACAATCCCATTGAGAATTGATTCCGCAACATCATTGATGGGAAATTTTGTCACATTTTCCCAAATATCATTATTAATGATAATGTTCACTCCTTTCACCTTTGATAAAGCAACTTCATCTCTGATCTTGAGATTGTAGTAGAAAACTCGTACAAGATCGGGATAGTACTTTCCTTGCATTTCCACAAATGGTCTGATGCCTTGGAAATTAAAGAGAGCAGGAAACTCAAAACCTGCAACTGTGAATTTTCGAGAATTGATGTACTTGGGAGAGATGATTACTTTGTTTTTCCAAATTTGAACGAATTCCTCCCTTCGATCTTCATCAGAGATTCAGCCTTCAATGGATGTAGATCTGGTGGAAGGTTGAGTTGGACATGGAACAGTTCGTCTACGTGTAGGGATCTTTCTACGAGAAGATTCTGCCATGGCACTGATTATTGAGAACAAAAGATGACACTGAAAGGGTCTTTAGGGGTTCAAAAAGAGGGTAAATGATGAGAGGCTTATGTTTCTGCGTGAATAGTTGAAATTGGGGTTCACAATTTACAGAGAGTAGGCTACTAATGGATAAAATGAGAGAATCAAAGCAAATCTAGTCATTACAACGACTAGTTTTTGAATTTTTTTTTTACTTAACGTCGTGCAATAATCAATTATCCTGAGTGATAATCGATTATTGTTTCATGATATGGATTCTAGAAAATATTGGTATGAGTAGATAATCGATTATTGTAAGTAATAATCGATTATTCTAGAATGATTTTGAGTATTTTGGTTAGGGTCATGATAATCGATTATCCTACTTGATAATCAATTATTCCAGGAGTTTAGAACTTATTTAGGGAGAAGATAATTGATTATCCTGAGTGATAATCGATTATTGAGCGTTGTTTTACGAAAATATGAAAAGTGAAGTTTGTTGCTCTTTCAAGAGACTTCTAATATTCCTAATCTCTCCTAAGGTCATAAATTCGTCTTTGGCTAAAGGTTTTGTAAAGATGTCCGTAAATTGATGCTTGGTGTCTACATATTCTATCACACAATTGCCTTTACTTATGTGATCCCTTAAGAAGTGGTGTCTAATTTATGTGTTTTTTCCTAGAATGATTTATGGGATTCTTAGTTAAATTTATGGCACTAGTATTGTCACACTTTAGAGGTATTTGATTTAGATAGATACTGTAATCCTCTAATTGTTGCTTCATCCATAGGATTTGGGCACAACAATTGCCAGCAACAATGTATTCGACCTCTGTAGTTGACAAAGCCACACAGGCTTGTTTCTTGGAGTGCCAAGAAACTAATGAGCTTCCTAAGAGGTGACAAGTACCACTGGTACTTTTTCTATCTATTTTACAACCACCATAATCAGCATCAGAGTACCCTATTAAACTAAGTGAGGCCCAGAAGGATACCAAAGTCTAAAAGATATAGTTCCTTTAAGATATTTTAAAATTCTTTTTACTGCTATAAGATGTGATTCCTTAGGACTAGCTTGATATCTAGCACAAACACATACAAATTGCATAATATCAGGTCTACTTGCAGTAAGATATAAAAGAGACCCTATCATACCTCTAAACATAGTTTGATTTACCTCAATACTTGATTCATCTTTATCCAAATAGCAGGAAGTTGCCATAGGAGTACTTGCTGCTTTAGCATTATCCATTTCAATTTTTTTAAGTATTTCCTTATAATATTTAGATTGAGATATGAAGGTCCCTTCTTCCATTTGCTTAATTTGCAAACCAAGGAAGAAGGTTAATTCTCCCATCATTGACATTTCAAACTCACCCTGCATTATGCTTGTAAAACCTTCACATAGAGATTTATTAGTTGATCCAAAAATTATATCATCAACATAAACTTGAACCAATAAAATGTGTTCACCTACCCTTTTAATAAACAAGTTGAGTCTATTTTACCTCTTTCAAAATCATTTTCGAGCAAAAATGTGCTTAATCGTTCATTCCAAGATTTAGGTGCTTGCTTTAAACCATGAAGTGCCTTTTTCAATTTATAAATGTGATTTGGAAATTTATAATCCTCAAAATTAGGAGGTTGTTCAACGTACACATCTTCTTTGATAAAACCATTTAGAAAGGCACTTTTGACATCCATTTGATATAATTTAAATTTCATAATAGAGGCATAAGCAGGAAATAAGCGTATAGCTTCTAACCTTGCAACAGGGGCATATGTTTCATCATAGTCTATACCTTCTTCTTGTCGATATCCCTTTGCCACAAGCCTAGCTTTATTCTTAGTAATATTTCCATCCTCATCCATCTTATTTCTGAAAACCCATCTTGTCCCAATCACTTGAAGTGATTCATTTCTTGGAATCAACTCCCATACTTTATTTCTTTCAAATTGATTGAGCTCCTCTTGCATTGCAATGCACCATTGATCATCTTGAAGAGCTTCTTGAACATTTTTTGGTTCAATCTGTGAAACAAAAGCAACATTCATACAGAAATTATTCATATTTCTAGTGATTACCCCTTTTGAAATATCACCAATGATGTTGTCTAGAGATAGTCCTCTTGGTGACTTCCAGCATTTTTCAAGATCTTCAGATTGAGAAGGTGGATTCTCATTTAAATACATCTCATCAAGGGCCTCCTGAATATATTCTTCATCACCTGTAATTTGCTTATTTGACTCAAGAGGATTCACCTCAAGGTCTACAACTTCATCAAAGACAACATGCATGGATTCTTCAACATTCAAAGTTCTTCGATTAAAGACTCTATATGCTTTACTAGTAAGAGAATATCCTAGAAATATTGCCTCATCAGCTTTAGAATCAAATTTTCCTAAATTTTCTTTTCCATTATTTAAAACAAAACACGTGCATCCAAAAATTTTAAGATGAGCAATATTTGGCTTTCTACCTTTAAATAATTCATAAGGAGTAATTTTTAAAATAGGCCTAATAAGCATTCTATTTAAAACATAACATGCAGTACTCACAGCATCAGCCCAAAAATATTTAGGAACATTATATTCATTTAGCATTGTTCTAGCTAGTTCCTCTAAGGATCTATTTTTCCTCTCTACAACTCCATTCTGTTGAGGTGTCCTAGGTGCAGAGAAATTATGCAAAATTCCATTTTTATCACAAAATTTTTCAAATGACTCATTTTGAAATTCCCCACCATGATCACTTCTTATAATCTTAATTTTCAAATCTTTTTCATTTTGAACTAATTTTGCAAATTTTTTAAATGCTTTAAAGGCTTCACTTTTTAAGGTAAGAAAGAAGGTCCAAGTAAACCTAGAGTAGTCATCCACAATAACAAGAGCATAATAATTTCCTCCATAACTCTTAATCCTAGAGGGACCAAATAAATCCATATGCAAAAGCTCTAAAGGCTTTGAAGTAGATAAAATATTTTTTGAATGAAAGGATGATCTTACTTGTTTTCCTTTTTGACAAGCAGCACATATTTTATCTTTTTCAAATTTTATTTTTGGTAAACCAATCACTAATTCCTTAGAAATCAACTTATTCAACTGTTTCATGTGAATATGAGCAGCCCTTTTATGCCACAACCAAGGATTTTCTTCTTTTGCAACTAGACATGTTATATCACTAGATGATGCACAATCAAGATCAATTAAATAGATATTGTTGTGTCTCATACCTTTCAAAGCAATTTCATTAGAATCCTTTTGGTGGATAGTGCAGTAATCACTTTCAAAGATAACTTTGAGACCTTTGTCGCATAGTTGACTAATACTGAGAAGATTGTGCTTCAGTCCTTCTACAAGTAGCACATCCTTGATCTCCAAGGTATCCCCTCCACCAACATCTCCAATTCCAATTATTTTCCCTTTGTTGTTATCTCCATATGTAACAAATCCTTGATCCTTTCTTTTGAGATTCTTGATCTTCCTTTTATCACTCGTCATGTGTCTTGAGCATCCACTGTCAAGATACCACATTGATTTTCTGGCTTTAGAAGTTAACTACAAAATAAGAAAAATAATTTCTTTAGGTCCCCATTAACTTTATTGGGTCCTTGGGGTTAGAGAGATATACTAATTATCTAACAATAGGCATCCAAGTATACTTCCCATTTGGAACATCATAATGTTTAATATTGCATTTATTTGATGTATGCCCCTTTTTCATGCAATAAAAACAAGTAGCTATACAAGTATTTTTAGAGTGAGCAATTCCTTTTTCTACCCACACTTTGCGAGTCCTTTTAATTTTATTTTTAGGAACATATTTGTTTCTACTTAAATTCTTTTTCTCAAAAACATGTTTTTCAAAAGATTTATTTTCAAAAGCATCTTTAAGTTGATTTTTTAAAATCATTAAATCAAACATATAACTTTTGCAAGATGCACATTCAACTGTCTCAATTTCTCTATTTTAAAAAATTAAGATTTTATTTTTTAAAACATTTTCTTCTTCAAGAGATTTTTCAAGATTGTCTTGTAACTCTTTAAAATCACTTTTTAATTTTTTGCGTGTAATATCTAGTTTACTGGATTTAGCAAGCAATTCTTGAAAAAACATCATAAAGAGAATCATAATCATTTTCATTGTTAGAGGAGCTTACCTCACTGCCAGAGTGATCATTATTGGCCATTAAGCAAAAGTTTGCTTCTTCCTCATCAGATCCTTCAGAGTTGGATGAACTTGAGGCATTATCTTCCCACGCTATGTATGCCTTTTTCTTATAATATTTTCTGCTTTTCTTTTCATCACTCCTTTTTTATTTTGGGCAGTCTGCTTTTACATGACCAGTTTCTCCACATCCATAGCATTTAAAGTTTGAGGAGCTTCCTTGATTCTCCTTCTTATTACTCTAGAATTGATTTCTTCCTTTGGCCTTCATGAACTTTGTGAAATTCTTTATCATGAGACTAAGATTCTCATCATCATCAGAATCTTCTTCCTCTTTTTGCTTCTTTCCTTTGACAACCTTAGTTTTGATTGCAATATTCTTCTCTCTTCCTTGATCTTCTTCATCATTCAATCTTCCCAGTTCAAGCTCGTGCTCTCTCAATTTTCCAAACAGAGTCGCCATGGTCATTGTTGCAAGATTTTGTGAATCCGTGATAGCCGTCACCTTTGGCTGCCAAGTCCTATTCAAAGATGCACATTGAGATGGTTGACGATGTGTGTGAACCGCTTCTGCACATTGTAGATGGTTTCTCCCTGCTGCATCCGAAACATTTCATATTCTTGTATCAAGGAGTTCTTTCTAGCCCGTTTGACATCATCAGTTCCTTCATGAGTCACTCGAAGGATTTCCCACATCTCGCGTGCACTGGTGCAAACAGAAATTCCATAGAACTCATCAAGAGTTAGAGAAAATGATATAATGTTTATGGCTTTAACATCATATTGAGCTCACCTATTTTCATTAACAGTCCATTGAGAAAAAGGCTTTGGTTCCTACACTTCATTAACAATGTTAACAGGAAAAAATGGTCCATCCAAACAACATCCCAAATACTCCTATCAACTGATTCTAAAAATATTTGCATTCTGACTTTCCAGAAAGGATAGTTTTCACGAATGAAAAGTGGAGGTCTATTGATAGACTCACCTTCAGCAAAAGTTTGGTTTTACCCTACCATTTTCGAAGAATTTGAATAACTATCAAAGCAAGCTCTGATACCAATTGTTGGTATCGCGCAGCGGAATGACTAAACAATGGTCAAAAACCCAAAGGGGGGGTGAATTGGATTTTTTTAAGTCTTAACAGGTTTTAAAAATTTTTCTCAAAATTTAATTGATTAACTTAAAATCATAGTTACTTTAAATGCAAGTGCAGATAAATAAAGAGTTTAAGGGAAGAAAATGCACACTGATGTTTATACTAGATCGGATCAAAAAACCGTACGTCCAGTTGTTAATATCTTAAACAAAGAGATTAACTCAATCACTATAATAATCATATTACAACAGATTATATAAGAGTAAGGATTAGAAAACACCTCTCTTGAACAACCACAAGAGATGAACAAAACTCCACCTGAATCACACAAAGGATGACCAGCTTTCCTAGTAACAACACAACACTCAATCTTCTAAGAACTCACTTAGAAAAATTATCACTCACTCACACTGGGTTTTTCAAAGCTATCTTTAAGAATCTCACAAAGCAACACTTTGCAGTCAAAACACAAGAAATCTGAATCTTAAAAAGGTATTTTCGAAGTTGAACTACAGTTCCTTAATTAGTATTTTCGAAAATTAGGTTAAAAACTGAAACGTCATGTTCCAACTGCCAAGGATAATCGATTATCACTAAAAATAATCGATTATACCAGTAGGTTTCCTGACAAACAAATTTTGAATAGGATAATCAATTATTTCAGGAGATAATCGATTATTCTAGTAGGATTTCGAAAATTAGGTTAAAAACTGCAACGTCATGTTCCAACTACAAAGGATAATCGATTATCACTAAGAATAATGGATTATTTCAGTAGGTTTTCGAAAAATACAAGTTTTGCACAGATAATCGATTATCACTGTAGTTTTTCTAAAAATAAGAGACCTTTAGAGAGACGAATGCAATGATGTTGATTCTAAGTTTAATTAAACTATTCTACAACACACTTATTTTATTTTACAAGGTAACATTTAAACATTTAAACATTTTGTCTTCGTTCTTGCTTTATCATCATTCATTTCTTGATCATCATTCAAAATCAATGGGCTTCCTTCTTTTCGCCAACAAATACTGGCGCTTTTAGGTGTCATTTTCTGCATTAGAATTCTTTTTAAATAAACAAATTACAACAGTTACACCTGCCATTATTTGCACATGGAATATAGTGGTTTGAACTGCCATTATTTGTGTAATGCATTAAATGGCGTGTGTTGCGGCGCTTCGCATAAAACCGCCATATTATACCTTGTGGCGGCAGAATATATGGCGGTACCTAGACTTGCCGTAGGCGCAAAATATGGTAGTCATAAGCGCCATTTTATGCCACTAATAACTGCCATATTTAACAAATTTTTTGGTAGTGAAAGTGAGAACTTTTAGATTATCCACAGTAAATTCAATAAAAATATAGTGTCAATCAAATTTTATTATGCCTAATCATGTCTATTCTTTTATCTCCACACCAAATAAAAAGTTGAATTAATCAAAGTTAAGTCTCGATTAGTTTTCGTTAGAGTAAATACCTTTAATCAAAGTAAAGTTCCAGTTATTGGTAAAAATTCATTTAATCACATGAAAGTTTCTAAATAAAATTAAAGTAAAGTCTCAATTAGATTTAAAAACCCTTCAACTCATGTGATTAGCATGCATATAGATTTAAAATCATTACCTTTTACGTGATTCAAAGATAAAAGACATAGATGAATTAAAACCTCAACAATAATAAAAGGAACAAAGAAATTATTTCATTCTAACCTCAGAATCCATAATGAAATTACAATGGAATCAACCCAAGAAGTTTAGTAATCCATAGAATGCAAAAGTAAAATAGAAATAGAAAGAAGAATAGAGAGTAAAAGGAAATGAAATTAGGCATCCCTAAGGGTTCCAAAACTCCAAAGTCCCGAGCTTGTTTTTCTTTTACTCCCTTGGTCTCTTTATATAGGACTTGGACTGGGCTTTTCGGTTGCTAAAACCTCTCAAATATCTTTTAAAATAAAGATAAATATTATTTATCTTTATAGTGATTTTAAAAATATTTGGAGAGATAGTTAGTTTTAAAAATATTTAACAAATAAAGTTGGTTAATAATTTATGATATAATTAAATAAATTAATTATTTAAAGATGTCCAATAAATTATTACTAAATAATATTTGCATCAATTTTCTCAATAAGCTATTTTCAATCCTATAGTCCAAATTTGCTGGGAAATCCAAAAAGATGAATATTTGCAATTAAACTCCTCTTGTTTGACCAGTCTTTGACCATAGTTGATTGTTTGACAATATTTGACCAGTTGATTACCTAATGAGGAGCTGACACGTGTTATTCCCTTCTCTCCCCCAAAATTAAGGTTTCCACTTCTATCTTGTTGCTGTCGCAGGTGCAATGACATTGCTGCAGTGTTATGCGTCAATGGATGATGGTGCATTCACTCACTGCATCTGGTGACTCTGAACTGCACTTCCGACGAGGCTAATGGCGTTTTTCGGTGAAACACGAGTGGTTTAAATGTAAATAGGTAATCCACACGCAAGTTTAAATAGTAATAATAAAAAAAAACAACCAAGTTCCAATTAAATACTAGGAATCAAAATAAAATCTCATAGTCTTTACTGTTCAATTTAAATAAACCAAAATAAAGTCAAAATCTTTTCCGCAATTTACTTCGAGTCAGAAATATCTGCATTACTGTCTGCTCCTGTATAACACACACGTTATACGATCATCGCATAGGCAACAAACACACAAACAAATAGGGGTAAGCTAACCATAAACAATGATATTCATAAAAGAAATTCATAAATAAAATATGTCTAATAATACTCAACGTCGCATTCAAGAAACAATTACTAAAACGAAATCAATCATGCCAAACCAAGTATACACCATCACATCATGCTTGAAAAATAAAGTCCCATAACCAAACCAAATTCATATATCACACTTGTATTTAACACGTGCCAAAAATTTAATAAAATACAAGGACAAGAAAAAGAAAGAATGAAAGAAAAACATCACTTAACACTCCAAGTGCTTCTAACCCTTTAAAGAAAATAACCAGATATAATTTATCATACTTGAAATTTTAAAACCCGCTGCCCCAATTTCTTTTACGCATGAAACAAGAGGAAGTCCAAAGATTTTGTACCCTTCATTCACGTGAGAAGCTAAGCCAAAAAGAGAAAGGAAAAGAAATATGGCATGGTCTGCACCAATTTTAAAGACTACAACCCCTCAAAGGTGATATGAGTGTTTTAAAGAAAAAGAGACTAAGCAAACCCGTGGCCCCCACCACCTCATACCTTTACGTGTGATCTTAAGAGAAGAAGAAAAAGAAGGATTTTGAGGAGGAGAGAGGGACGGCTGAAGCACGTGAAAAAGACAAATAAAAACATGCCTTTGAAATAAATGTAAGGGGAAGAAAGAGAGAAAAAAACGCAGGAACCCATTATTTCTATGCATTCACGTGGTATCTATAAAGAGAATGAGAGAAAGAAGAGAATCAACCCATGAAGGGAAATGATACTTTAACTAAGTATTTTTTACTTACTTTTGACCCAGTGAGGTGGCATCCTATACTTTTGATAATATTTTTTCATTTTTTTTCTTTGGTGCACGTTGGATAAAGGAGATTAAAAGGTGCAGGAAAATATTTGAATTTTAACACAGTTTTCACCTTCGAGCCTATTGTCTTTTCTGCTCTTCCATTTCCGATGGTCATCTCTCTATCCTCTGTCTCCTTAGATTTGTTCTGTTTCTTTTCTTATTCTTTTTTTCGTGTTATTCAAAGGTTCTTCTTTTCCTTCACCATGGTTGCCTTCCCTTAGTTCCATCTCCACAACCTCCATAACTTTGCTTCGTAGTTCCTCCTCTCCACTCCAAGGGTTTCTATTGATAAAAAAATCTCTGCATCCTCCCCCACTCCCATCAATATCTTGACATCCTACCAACCTTATATTGTCTACGTCCTATCTTTCACTACCTTTCTTCTTCAAAAAATGAAGTTTTCCTCTGTAGTTTGAGATGTTGGTCCCAATTGTTGAAATTAGGGTTCAAGTTTTAATTCATGAACTCGATCTCTACAATGAGTTTAATCGTCATCGTGCGTCATCATTGTTAAGGATTTAATGAGGTTGGTCACATTAAAACCCTAACTTATTTTTTTCAGAAGTCGCGACCACATAACCTAGTGTTGATTTTCATAATCGAAGAGCGAGAAAGATCTCAATATTGAAAACGAGAGAGAGGCGTGATGCACGAGTTTATGAAGAATCGAGGTTTCTGGGAAGGTTTGTGATTCCACTTTTGTCCGTCCAGTTCTTCATTGGTGTTTTAACATATAATTATGTGAGATCTTTGATTTATGGCACTGGTGTGGTTGCCATTGTCTTCTGCACTAAAGACTCTCGTCGAAATTTGGTGATTAGTTTTTTTAGGTGTTTGCTTAGTGCTTAATATATTTCGATTTTAAATGGTTAATGATTGTTCTTCTAACTTGCCTTATCTTTTCTAAGGTACTAGAGGTGCTTACCTCATTCTAATGTCGAGGTTCATTTTCTTGCTATAGGTTAGTGATAATTTTGTTCCTACTTGGAGTAATTTCTACTCCAATTGTGATTTTTAAGGTTTATTGTTTAAGTTACTTTTAACTTTTGCATATGAATTGGACATTTTATTATTTCTTTTATGAGATTATGTTTGTTGTTGGATAATAGTACTATGACTTTTGTACTCAATGGAGAGTAAATGTACACGGAGAAGTTCCAGGTTAATGCATTATTCTTGTTTGTAAAGTAAAATTGAGTTTTTAGTTCCTATACTTTGAGAGAAATTTGGTTATCATACTTGTATTTTCAAGCTTTTTTTAAAATTAGCATTTAGTAATAGTTTTTTTTTACTATTACAAACTTGAAATAGGGACTGAATTAACATTTTCATCATATTGAGGATTAAATTGATCAGTTTGAAATTTGAATGTGAAAGGACTGAAGTCAATTTATAAATATCATAATTAGTGAATAATGTTTTTATGCAGGATGGAATATATGCTAGTGAGGATGTTATATACCACATACCACACTGAAATAGATGATGTGACGACAATTAGAGCAAGCACGCCCATGTTTCTTATGTCTCGGGAGATTAAATCACTAGGTGTGAAATGGGTTATTTCAGGAGAAGGATTAGATGATATATATATATATATATATATATATATATATATATATATATATATATATATATATATATGAGATCTTTGGAGGGTATCTATACTTTCACAAGCCACCTAAAAAAGTTTATATTTTATTTTTAGTGTAATTTTTCTATACATTTTAAATTCCAAAAATAATATGCTTTTATGCGGACAATCATGTGTCTTTTTCAGTGTGAGATTTTGTACAGATAACACTGCACATTGAATTTCATTTTTCAGTCAGGAGACCACTATATGGTTGAATCCAATGGGTATAGTAGTTGTCTTTAAAAACTTTTCCATGTCTTACCATTGACTGAAATCATAAAACATTAAAAGGTCTTATGTAGGAAAGAAAGACGTTCAAAATAAACTGCTTTTACGTGTAAAAATATATGTCTTTCTGGGTGCGATATTTTGTACAAATAATATTGCACATTAAATTTCTAGTCAGGACACCACTTAATTCTTGCACCCAATGGGGTATAGATGTTGTCATTAAAAACTTTACCAAAATGGAGTCTCATTTCGTACAGCGAGATTAAAATTTTTTATACGACTTATGAAACAAAGAGACACTTATAAAAGAAATTGTCTTTATATGTACAATTATGTGTCATTTTCTGTGTAAGATTTTGTACACATTAAATTGCTCATTGAATATCAAAGTTTCTTAGACACGTTACTGAGATAAAAACCATTATTTTGATTGTGAAGTTGACAAAATATCAAAGTGTAGGAAGTCATATGATATACGTTACTTAAATGGCTTTCTATTTTTTTTTTATCTTCATAAGATTTTGTACACATGATCATGTGTATTCAATTAGGTAGTTCCTAAATGAGTACTCCCAATACACTATTATTTTTCATCAATTGCTTAATCAAATCAACGTTCACTATTACTAGTAGAAAAATAACTCTTCACTGTTAACACAATAACATTAACAAAGTTAAATGACTTTCTGTGTATAACTATATGTTTTTTTCTTTGTAAAATTTTGTACACATGGTTATGTTCATTCAATTAGGTAGTTCTCACAATAGTACTATGTTACTCCCAATACACTATTAATTTTGATTAATTGTGTATCACAAAAGCACATTTGAAAGGCTACCTCCATTTCCATATCATAGTATCAACAACAAACATAAGTGTCTTTCTGTATACAAGTATTTGTCTTTTTCTTTGTAAGATTTTGTACACATGGTCACGTAAGTGTCTTTCTGTATACAAGTATCTGTCTTTTTCTTTAGTACATGTTTATTCCTAAAATGCTATTAATTTTAATTTTTAATTATCATTAATTGTTTGACTAACTCTAACCGTAACAAACTTAAATATCTTTTTGTGTACAAGATTTTTTTTCTTTGTAAGATTTTGTACACATGGTAAATATATTTCTGTGTACAAGTATTTGTTTTTTTTTTTTTTGTAATATTTTGTACACATGGTGGTGCTCATGATACCAGAAAAACCACCATTTATTGCTAACATAATAATAGTAATAAACTTAAATGGCTTTTTGTGTACCACCATCTTTTTGTTTTTCGTAAGATTTTGTACATATGGTATTAATTCACATAACTGTATGTATGTGTACAACAACTTTTTTGTGTTACTTATTTCTTTACGCCACATTTATGAAATTTTCGTATAAAGTTTTAGGTAACATTTTTAATTTGTAACATATAAAGAACATAATTATAATTTTCATAATTTAAATACTAAAATTGATAACATAATATTATTATAATTTAAATTAAAAAACAACAACAGATATATTCATATTCTATATTCCTTTATGCCACATTTATGAAATTGTGGTATAATGTTTTGGGTAACATTTTTAATTTGTAACATATAAAGAACATAATTATAATTTTCATGATTTAAATACTAAAATTGATAACATAATATTATTATAATTTAAATTAGAAAACAACAACAGATATATTCATATTCTATGTTTTGGAAGAACTTTCATTTTACGTATTCAAAATCTTAATAGTACATTTCCTTATCATTAAAATGTTTACAAAAGAATATTTAAATTGAAAAGAAACTCCCACTAAGAACATTTACAAGAATAAAAGTATTTATATATTTTGTCAATTCTCTTCTCCAAATCATCTTCAACTCCACCTTGCAAAAAGTAAACAATATTAAGTCATGGACAATATTTATAATAAGTGGTCCAACTTTAACTTCTCCTTATACTAATTGATTTTTAACTCTTAACTAAAATAGAACTTTTAACAATATCCAAACAATACCTTTTGTCAAAGTTACATGGATAAGGTATGCAACTTCATACATATATTATTTGACATGTGCAAATAAAATTAATGCCTTAAGCATAGCACATAAGCACATAACATAAGCACTAAATAATTAACTCTCATGGTACGAATTGACCATAATCTCACCCATGAATATGCAACACTCAATCACCATATGATCAATATAAAGTTATATTTGAAAATTAAAATAGAACAAGTATACACCATGTTTTTTCTTTAATAATTGGTATGGTAACCTCAAGTATCATGTAGTTGGATTGTAGCCATTGGGGATTGGAGTGATTCCTACAAGTAATCGTTCTTTTTTGTTTCACTTCTTACCACATTCCTAACCATTCAAGTTGAATTGGAACATGCTATTCAACATTTGATATGAGACTAAACAAAAGGAAAAATGTATCGTTTGACTATTTTCAAAAGAAAGATCTATGAATTCAATTTCTTTCTACCATCCTTTAAAAAGCAAAACAAATGACAAATGAATAAATTCCAATGATGAATTAGCACGAAACACTAAACCACATAATTTGTTACAGATTACTTAGATCAAAACTCTATATAAGAAAAAAACAACATACTTGCTTGGTAAATACAAAATGTTTAGAACAAATTCTACCTAATTCATGCAACAACATATTGTACCAAAAACAAATAGAAGAACTTCAAGATTGTGACCCATAATCCCATTAAGTACAAAATTCATATTACTATTATCCAACAATAAACATAATCTCATAAAAAAAATGTCCAATCCATATGCAAAAGTTAAAAGTAACTTATGAACCTTAAAAACCACAATTGGAGTAGAAATTATTCCAAGTAGGAACGAAATTATCCCTAACCTATAGCAAGAAAATGACCCTCCACAATGGAATGAGGTAAGCACCTCTAGTACCCTAGAAAAGAGAAGGCAAGTTAGAAGAACAATCATTCACCATTTAAAATCGAAATATATTAAGCACTAAGCAAACACCTAAAAAACTAATCACCAAACTTCGGCGAGAGTCTTTAGTGTAGAAGACAATGGCAACCACACTAGTGCCATAAATCAAAGATCTAACATAATTATATGTTAAAACACCAATGAAGAACTGGACGGACAAAAGTGGAATCACAAACCTTCCCAGAAACCTCTCTTCGATTCTGAAAATCAACACTAGGTTATGTGGTCGCGACTTCTGAAAAAAATAAGTTAGGGTTTTAATGTGACTAACCTCATTAAATCCTTAACAATGATGACGCACGATGACGATTAAACTCATTGTAGAGACCGAGTTCATGAATTAAAACTTGAACCCTAATTTCAACAATTGGGACCAACATCTCAAACTACAGAGGAAAACTTAATTTTTTGAAGAAGAAAGGTAGTGAAAGATAGGACGTAGACAATATAAGGTTGGTAGGATGTCAGGATATTGATGGGAGTGGGGGAGGATGCGGAGATTTTTTTTATCAATAGAAACCCTTGGAGTGGAGAGGAGGAACTACGAAGCAAAGTGATGGAGGTTGTGGAGATGGAACTGAGGGAAGGCAACCATGGTGAACGAAAAGAAGAACCTTTGAATAACATGAAAAAAAGAAGAAGAAAAGAAACAAAACAAATCTGAGGAGGCAGAGGATAGAGAGATGACCATCGGAAATGGAAGAGTGGAAAAGACAATGGGCGCGAAGGTGAAAATTGTGTTAAAATTCAAATATTTTCGTACACCTTTTAATCTCCTTTATCCAGCGTGCACCAAAGAAAAAAAAATGAAAAAACATTATCAAAATTACATATAGGATGCCAAAAAAAAATGAAAAAAAGTATCAAAATTACACATAGGATGCCAAAAAAAAAATGAAAAAACATTATCAAAATTACACATAGGATGTCACCTCACTAGGTCAAAAGTAGGTAAAAAATACTGAGTTAAAGTATCATTTCCCATTAATTCCTAATCAACCCATGAATTCCCACCCCTGCAACGTAACCCGTACCCGCTACCAATCCATGAAACAAAGCATTCACTATTGCTCTTCCCTATGAGATGAAGTTGTAACACTAATAAAGAAATCGACGAAAAAAAAAAATAGAAGCAAATTTGAGAAACAATTTCCGTAATGGGAGAAACACAAATAACCCTAGGACCACCACTACTAAAATGAGAGAAAGGACTCTAAGATTAGTGTTTCATCTTCACCACCCATTAAGATCACAGTTCCAGAATCTAGTGCCCTTGTTGCCATAAACGTCTCCCACGCATCCCTAGCAAGAACAATACCAGAAATAATATAAAAACAAAGTATAGAACAATGATCAATCTAGGAATTTAAATCAAGGGGGACATAGTCGTTCATAACACGCTCCATGAATACTCCATGCGATGCTCGACACTGAACGCGGATAATCCAACCACCAATCACCGTTGTAGGGAAATCATTCGCTATCCAACACTATATTTGGGAATCAAGTATTTTAAATAAATAAAAAAGGGTTAAATATGTTTTTGGTCCCTTAACTTTTAGTGAATTTTGGAATTACTCCATTTTGAAACTTTGGACCAATTTAGTCCTTAATCTCTCGGAATACGTGGATTTAGTGCTTTTAATCAAATTTTGTTAGATTTATTTGATGTTTCGTACACATGTTAGGATTCTATTTCAGTTGTTTATACTGTTTGACACATTTTTGCTTTAATGTTAAGTCAAATACTATTGTGAAACGCGCTTGAAATGCCAAATAAACTTAACAAAATTTGATTAAAAGGACTAAATCCACGTATTTCAAAAGATGAAGGACTAAATTGGTTCAACGTTTCAAAATGGACTAATTCCAAAATTCACTGAAAGTAAAACCTAAGATGGCATGGCTGCAACGTAAATAGAAAAAAAACAATGCAAGCTTTTCAAGTTTCATTCATCAAGCAACCAAAATAAGGCCAAGCTTTAACCCAAACAGAAAAGAAAGGTAACTTCCCCTACCTCTCTAGATGATTCCTCTTCTCTACCACAGCCATTGAAAACTCTAACTTGCACTTTTCCTCTCTTTTCCTTCTTCCGTCTACCTCTTTTCTCTAAAGAAAACTTCTAGGGTTTAGCTTTATCTAATCCCACCCAATAATTCTGTTAAAATTTTTAGCCCATTTTATTTTTTCCTTATCATTTAACTCCAAAAGATAAAAAAACAGAAGATATAACAGAAAAGAAAATAAGCACGAAAAAAAACAAATTGGTTGCAGCGTTTGAACCCAATATTTCTGCATGCTAGAAACACAACCCCATTCACTCTCCATGGGCCCCACTCCTTTAAAGGAGAACAAAAATTGAAATTTTTAAGCAACACTAAGCCAATTTCCATCCGCAAGGTTCGAACCCCTGGAGCCTCACCTGTGCACGAAACTTTCAGTACTAGGCTATATGCCATCACATGATATAATATGCATTATAAGAATTAAATCCTTATACTCCACAAACCATAATTCCTTAAAGTAGATAAATAGGAACTCTAATTACTCATTTAATTAAATTTAGTCTTTTGTCATGACTAAATTTATTTATAGATCCATACCAAAATATAAATCACTATTTAATTTTACCTAAAGTGTTCCAAGTTGTTCCTGGGTCTTACATGGTGCAAGAGGAGAAATTAGGGTTTCTCAAGGGAGATATGAAGATGATGACGTGGCACCATTTGGTTGGCTGAATTTTGAGTTGCTGGATCAATATAGGTGTCAACATGTGGTTGGATAAATTTGAAATTTAGGGATTGCCACATGGCATGATCTGAGTGCCTTTTATTAATGAGTGGAAAAAGGGATGAAAATAGACAAAGGCAGAAGTGTAGAAGTAAGTTTTGTGTGACCCATTTGGAAAGAGAGAAGTGTATAAGTAATGTATGTGGTGCAAAAGTGATTTTTCAAGAACTTGCTGATTATAACCTTATTCAAAGGTGGTTTGTAACTTCAACCAATTTATTTTCTCACCTTGAATGAGCTTAATCTTAACTTTAGCTGCATCAACAAACGTTAAAATATCCAAGAAATATCACATTTTTTATCACACAAGCTCAAACAACCTAATTATCAGAATTATCAATTAAATCACTCTTTAAGCACACAAATTCAATTAAATACCCAGAATTAAACATTAAATGAGGGCAAAAATATGCACTCATCACTCCTTCTCCTTGTGCTTCTGTTTTCTTGTTTGGCTTTTCTTTTGCAATGATCACCAAAATTAGTGTAAGCAGATGAGGAGACGTCTATTGATCCTGATTAGGTGGAGGGAGATGTTGTCGTGTAGATAGGATGTCTTAGACAACTCTTTTCTCTTAGCATCTTTTTGAAGGACTATTTCTTATGTTCTTAGTTAGTTCTCTGTTTTAGTATCCTTTTGAAAAACTCTTTGATGTATATGTGGATAACTGTAATAGTTATTCTATTATACTTTTTCTCGTTGCTCGTTTATATTAAATTATGTGATGTTTTTTTTAATAGTGTTTTCTGGATGTTACAAAATATGGAATTTGAGAGTTTTAAGATTTATCCATGTTTATGACTAGTGCTTCGTAAAACTTCAAGAGTTAGTGAATTGAAGTTGATATTAAGATTTTAATGCCCATACCCATTCCCAAGAATTTGGTCTCTTATTGTTAAAATACTCTCCTAAGTCATGATTCTCCTCTTAAAACATATTTTTAAAGTTGTTCTTCACTATTACAGTTGTTAGTTACACCTCCAATAGTTGTTGTAGGAGTGAACACAAAACCACCACTCATTGATGAGATTCTAATTGTGATATAAAAAAAAGAGAGAGAAAGATAAAACGAAGCATAATATTTAATATGATTATTATTCAATGGTTACCCTAAAACAACGAGGGTGCATGTGTATATAGGCATGCATGAGTATCATACAAAGACCCAAAAGCTAAAATTCATCATTCACGTAATATCCCCTCTAAAACTTATGTGTGAGTGAGGAACTATCATATGTTTTTGTCTGAATTTATCAAAAGAAGTAAAAGATAAAGGCTTTGTGAAGACATTCGCTACTTGATGTTGTGATGGAAGATGAACCAATTGAATGAGTTTTTGTTGAAGATGGTCACGAACGAAATGAACGTCAAGTTCAAAATGCTTGGACCAAGTGTGCACAATGGGGTTGTCAACCAAAAGGATAGCTCCCTCATTATCTAAATAAATGTTGGGAGTTGATATAGTGACACAATTCTCTTTGATAAGAGATTGAATCCAAATAATAAAAACACTGATAAAGCTTTTCCCCAAGCTAGGCCCGCTCTGGCTCTATGCCTCACCAATACCACCTACAACATCACATGCTCCCATGTAATGCAATACACGATCATCGCCAAACACAAGCAGATAGGGTGAGCTAACAGTAACATATAATAATTCAAATATATATAAACTTACACTCATCAAAGGAACTCTATCATTTGATACAAAGCCACATGCCCACCACCATGTTATCCATGATCTACGTCTTTAGATGAATACCTCAAGATACTCTTGCTGCCACACTTACAAGCCACAACTTGTAGAACATGTGCAGGAACCTGCTACGGACCACACTCCATAACGCTAGGTGGAGTTCCTAATACGAACATAGCTCGTAATGTCCCAAGACTACCAAACTTACCGAGGAGGGCAATCTTTTGGACCCATCTGTACGAGCCACAACTCATACACTCACACCAACAACACTTGCCAATCCAAGCCACAACTCAAGGATTCCTTGTGTTCATCTGCCATCTTGAGTCACAACTCAAGAGATGTCATTCCGAGCCACAACAAAAGAAATGCCACATGTTTAACCCCTATCCCGAGTCACAACTCAAGGGATACGTTCTGGGCCACAACTCAAGGAACACTCCAACAAGTCTCTCTTAAAGGTATCACCCAAACCTTGTAGACCACACACGTTCCAAAATAAACAGACCTTCTACCTCTAGGTTATCGCCTGACACTACTCTAGAGCTGCCAGGCGAAAGCCAGTTCCAAACCGCCTGGCGAAAGTCACACGCCGCCAGACACCATGTGTTGTAGAGCCCACTGCATTCCAATTGTTGCTTAGCGGAACCCTTCTCATCGCCAGGCCCTAAGCGCTATAATAGCCTCTAGAATAGCAGCCATTGCCTCGCGGCTCGAATCCCACCATTAGGCGCTACACCAATACAATGAGTTGTACTGGTTTTATGGACAATAGGGCAGGGTTAAACACAATCCAACATCAAGACCCAAAATGCTCTCTCCCAATTTAATTCCATCAGGTTCCACAGTCTTAAACTCCATACTCTAGATTTATCTCCATATTTCTAATTCCCATGTGATTTCATCGACACAAGTATTCCATCACTTAGACTTGATTGTAACTTAACATGCTCTTCTTAATTCACACACCATCCCTGGTTGGTACTTACAACCTAGTTCTATTATTCATCATTCCTCCGTAATCAATGTCCCTTTACCATTTGGAGTAGTATCTATTTCATCATTTCACTCTCATTAGTCCTATCCATAACAAAGTTCAATTTTTAGTAATTCATGCCACTTATTAGAAAAAATTCACACCTTATTATCACTATCCATTCCAACCACTTTTCTGAAATACCACTCCCCACTTCCACTCTTTACTATTTATTCTCTCATATTTTCAACCTAGGCAACTTTAAGGAATCATCCAAACAGAGGTCCTATTTTGCATTCCATTTATCATATAGTGCCCACTCAATTCCCAAGAACCTTTTAGACCCAACTCCCCGCTACCAGTCCAGTGAAATAACAAAATGCCCCTGCCCTAGTAGTGCGCTTGGCGGCCCATTCATGCCGCCAGGCGGTTCATCACAGAAACACAATAACACACAGGAAAATTCATGTGTCGCCTGACGTCTTTGAAGGCCCGCCAAGCGATTTTTGGGAATTTTCCAGAAACCCAGAAATTTAGCATTTATAAAACGGAATCATACAATATCATGCTATACATCATGCAGTTAAATATAAAATATAAAAATTGTCGTACTTCAGCTCCCCTAACCTGGATTCCTAGATTAAAATTGATAGTTATTGAGCTTCTTCCTTGATCAATAATGGTCTCCTTAGTGCTTCATCAGTTCAGCTCTCATTCTCACTCAATTGGCACTTTGATACTCTGTAAAACCTCTCCTCCCAGTCCTCACTAACAACAACCTTCAAAACTCTCTCTTTTTCCTCTTAATTGGCCAATTACTAAGCCTTAATGGTGGTTAATGGCAAGGAAACGAAAATCACTTTAATGGTGATTGTAATTGCCATTCAAGGATCATTATGAGTTGTTTTCCAGCCCTCTTAGCTGCCCCTCTCAGTTAGGGTTTCTGGCCTTTCAAATTCATGTCAAAAAGAATTTTGGCAAAAAGAAAGTTTATTGTGTCTACCAAGGTTCAAACCCACGACCATGTAAATGCCACAAATGCCAAATAAATGCAAAACCATTGAACTAATTCATGTTTCATCATAATTCCTATAAATGTAGGATTTTATTAACACTCATCATGATCCATACTTTATCAAAATAAAACTTAATTAAAATAACACACAATTGATATAAATAGAACTCGATCCCCAATCCTCTCCACATATACCCAAGTACTCTCAACCACTCGAACTAGTACTTTTCAGCGTCATAAAAATCCATATTAAATGCCATAAAAGCTTTAACTACCCACATTTATTAATTAATTATTAATTTAATTAATTAAATTTCTTGGGTCTTACACTAAATGTTTCATTATAATCACACCTTGGAGTTTGATCATACCCTTTCACGACTAGTCTGGCCTTGTGCCTTTGACATGTACCATTAGCTTTGTACTTATTCCTGGATATCCACTTACTATAAAACTATTAAGGATCTTTAAGATTTAGGATTCTCACATGATAAAACAATATAAAGCACTAACCTTGATCCATAAGAGATCTTGTGAATATGTATTCTTCAATTTGTAATTTTGTGTGCTCTTCAACCACCATTTCCCAATCTATCTCTTTGCCTTTCTTTTCTCTTCTCACCCGTTTTTGATGGGTTACTTTAAAAAGAACCTTATGGCTAGAAACAAAACCCCAATCCCTTTTTATAAACCAACGTTCATTAAGTTGATTTTTATTTTATCTTTATTTTATTTTATTATCACCTCCCATAATAATAACCAATAGGTCTTTAAATTTTTATTAAATCACAATTGTGACCACCATGGCTATTATTATTTCTGTATCTATTATTATTTATGTATCTATAATGAAACCAATTTATTAAGGTCTTTTAATGCGCATTATGTTTATGTATTAAATCACATAATGTTATGACATCATATGAGTCAAGTGGGAGAATGTTAGAATTAATTGACGAATTAATTCTATTAGTGACTCACTTGAAATATTATGATGACCCAATTGTGATTTAATAAAATTTAAATACCTATTGGTTATTATTATTGGAAGTGATAATAAAATAAAATAAAGATAAAATGAAAACCAACTTGATGGACATTGGTTTATAAAAGGGATTGGGGTTCTGTCTCTGGCCATAAGGTTCTTTTCACTGTAAACCATCACGAACGTGTGAGAAGAGAAAAGTAAGGCAAAGAGATAGATTGTGAAAAGGTGGTTGAAGAGCACACAAAATTACAAATTGAAGAATGCATATTCACTGGATCTCCCATGGATCAAGGTTAGTACTCTATTACCTTTTATCGTGTGAGAATAAATTCTAAAGATCCTTAATTGTTTTACAATAACGACAACCATTAGTAGAAGTAACAGGGGATGGACCCCGAATATCAACGTAAATGAGCTGTAAAGGAAGAGTATACAAAGATTGAGAAGATTTAAAAGGAAATTGATTAGCTTTAGCAACAATGCATGGTTTACAAAAATCTTTAGTGTTATTACAAGCAATATTACATGAACGAAGAACAAGAGAAACTATAAGAGAAGCAAGATGTCTTAAACAATAATGCAAAAGCTTAAACAACGACTTATCTATTTCACGAACATTGTTGAAAAAAATGCAATTGTTATTATGCAGCAATTTCGGAAACACATATAAACCGTCTTTAACTAGCCCTTGGAGAATGATCGAGTGAGTTGTCAAGAATCCAAGTGTGAGTTTAAGTCCCACATTGGTTAGAAATAAGAAAGTAGAACACTATATAAGGATAAAGACCCAAAACATTAAGGCAATGGGTTTATGGGTCTTTATCCTTATATAATGCTCGTCTTGAGTTTTAACAAGGCAACGATCAATATGAAACTCAAGATATACTTTATTGTCTTTGGCAAATTGTGACACACTAATGATATTCTTGGTCATAAAAGGAACATGAAGAAGATTGTTGAGATATAAAGGTGTATTTCTATATGGTGGTGTAAACGAAGCTGACTGATAACATTGTTGTTGACGTGATCAAATTAATACTACTTAAAGTTAACTTTAAATCGTCTCCCAATGAACACATAATTGATTTCTAACAAATTAGTACTTATAAAAACAATACAAAGAGTTAGTCAAATAAAATAATAAAAATATAAGAGGATTAAGATAACCAAAGAAAGAAATAGAATTGAAGATAAAAAGAGATGAAAACAATAGTAAAAAAATAGGTTGATTCCACTGTTTTTTTCAAAATAAGATTCATCATTGGTTTTCTACAAATAATTCTTATTGATTTCTTGTCTAAGATTTCAAATTAATCAATGTAACTTCTCAATTAATTTGTTGACATCCTCACAATTAACCAAAGTAACTTCTCAATCAAAAGTAAGAACTTTATAGATTAATCATAGTAAATTTAACCAAATTAACTTTTCAATTAAATATTACTATGCCTAATCATGTGTATTCTTTTACCTCTTGTATCTAGTGAAAATATAATTAACCAAAGTAACTTCTTGATTAATTCTAATCAAAGTTTTCACCTTTCATCAAAGTAACTTCTCAATGATTAGCAAAACCTCATTCAATCATATGAAAGTTTCTAAATTTAACCAAAGTAACTTTTCAATTAAAATTTAAAAACCATTGAACTCATATGATTGTTATGTTGTAGACTTAACACTGTGCTAACTTGCCACAATGTAAAAATCATTCTTTTACTAGATTAAGAACCAAAAGAAATAGATGAAAATAAATCACAACAAGAATCAAAAGAACAAACATTTTTATTCATCTAACCTCAGAATCCAATTAAAAAATTATAGTGGAACTAACCCTTGAAGCTTAGCCCTCCATGGAATGTAAAAGTGAAATAAAAATAAAAGAAGAGAAGGTGGAGAGAGAAGACGAAATTAGGCCCCCCTAAAGGGTTTGTTAGTTATTATCTTTTGATATTTTATGATATAATTAAATCAGATAATTATTTAAAAATATCAAATAAAATATATAAAGATATATTTTTCCTAAATTATCTTTTATCATACATATTTACGAATTATCAAAGCCCTTTTTCTGAAAAAATATTGGAAAAAACGCAAGGTCCAAATTTTGTTGCTTGTTCTCTCTTTTTGGCTTAGCCAAAGTTCTTCACTTTTTCAAGGTTTTCTTGCCTTCTTCATGATTTTTGTAATTTTCTATTCTCAAATTTATCTTTAAGGTTTCATGAAGTTTTAGTCAATTTATCTCCACACCTCCATGAGCTCAACTTAGTTACAGCTGCACTGACACACATCAAAATATACAAAGAATATTTATACAACTAAAAAACTCTTTTTAACATGTTTTTGTATCTCATGCTTAATAAACTCAATTATAACCTCTCCTACTACTCACTATTCAACTTAACAAGATCATGCCATGTGGCAATCCACCACTAAACATTTGAGCCAATGAGATGTTGCCACCTCATCATCTTCAACCTCCCAACACAAATAGATATGTCACGCACATAGCACGCTGTCAGCCACAACGCTAGTGTCCCTTCAACCTCGACAGAGTTGCAGATCGTAACAGCGCCGACGGTGCACCATCTTCAAGGATACAACATGCAACAAGACCTCCCACCATAGACCACCTCACGTTGTTGCTAAAAATAGAAAATGTGACCGAGAACCCACCGGACAAAATGAACAAACTACCGTTCATGCATTAAAGCAACCACACCGTACAACCTCACCAATTCGCAACCTACATCTAAAACACGACTTACATGCAGCATTTAGGAGCCACGACGAAGCCCTTTTCATAATGTTATTTTATCGTAGGAACACGTATGTCCACCGCAAGTCACTGCCAACCACCATTTGAAACCTTAAGCATCATCTGAAAAAGCAAAACCAGACCAAAAGTAGTATAGTTCAATGTGTTGCCACTTTATAAACAACAACTCTCTACTTGTGAAAAAACTTTATTGACCTATTGTTGTTGTTGTTGTTTATTCATACAATATACAATACAATTTATAGACTCACATTTTCTAATCATTGTACTAAAAACAACTATAAACGGCTAACTCATTAACTACCTAGACTCCAACGGCCAGTGCATTAACCACTCACAACGGCTAGTTTCTTATAATGGCTAGTTACCCATAATGGTTAATACATTTAAGTTTATTAAAAACCCAAGGGAATCCGGCGAGAGCAAACAACAACGAGGCCAGCAAACTAGTACATTGTCTTGCACGAGAATGATGAGGAAAAGGCTTAATTTTGGGACAAGGTGGGAGTTGCCCATGTCAACTTCTCATTGGATAGTCAAAGGGTCAACCAAAGTCTGGTCAAATGGTCAAACAATAGGGGTTAAAGTATAAACATTGATATATTTGAATTTATTTGCAAATTTAGACTATAGAGTTGCAAAAGGCTTATTTGAAAAAATAATGCAAATACTAGTTGATTATAATTTTTCAGATATCTTTAAGTAATTAATTGGGAAAAATACGTTTTTGGGCCCTCAAGTCTAACCTAAGAGTGAAAACAATTGCAAAGAATATAGAAATTTTTACATTGAACTTTATTTAAAATTGTTTGAAGTTGTTAATGGAAAAAATGCTAATAAAAAAATTCAAATTATTGTATTGATATTTTATTACATCATATTTTAATATTATTTTTTTATTTGGATTTATATTTCTAATAATTGTATATTTTTAAAATGTGTAAAATAATTTCTATATAAATGTTTGAATTGGTGTAAAAATAACAATTATATAAATTTGAATGTAAAATTTTAAAATAATTATATATAATTTATATAACAATTTAAAACAAATAAATTTAAAATTTGAAAACAATTTTAAATAAAGTTGAATATGAAATACAAATTTAAATAAATTTAGTTTCGTTAAAAATATATAATAAAAATATCAATTTGAATAAAAATATCAAATTTAATAAAAAGTAGTTGTATAACATTTATATAAAAATTATTTTTTGTTTCAATTTGGAGAAGGACGAAATTGCTCAATATTTTAAAAAAAAATGGGACTAAATTGAGAAAAAAAATACATAGACCAAATATAAAATGAAAAAATGACACCTAGCATAACATGTTGCACTATCACTACCACATCATACTATCAAGCGACGTTGGATGATGTCAGCTTAACACGTGACAAATTTTTTATTTTTTTTAAATAAAAAATAAATAAATAATAAAAAAATTAAAAATCATGAAATGACACAATTGAGATAAATAAAGATAAAGAGACTAAAGACATAATTTAACCTATAATTAATTTATAAAATATTAAATACATGTCACACCACATGCTCATATAACCAATTTTGAAAAGTAATATTGAAATATTGCAAACACTCCAAATATATACATCAAGAATTGAACCCTTGACCCCTAACCCATGATAAGGTTTTAGCCAACTATGTTACACTTCACTTCTATCTTAATTATTATTTATTAATTTAAATAATATCTCACATGCAAAACTACAACTTGCAACATTACTTATTTTTCCTGGGTCTTACAAAGATCACATTCTCTCCCTCTAATCTTACACAAGATTGGCTCAAGAGTAAAGCAGGTAAAACACTCGCTTTAGGCCTCCAAAGAAACAAGGCCTCAAAAAAATCTTTTTTACTAATAATATTTTTCTATTAAATTAATTATAATATTATATTTAATAAAAAAAATCTCAAATGTCATAAAATAAAGCTAATAATAGAGAGAAGAAGGAAAGGAAGAAGAGATAATGGAGAGTAACTTTTTTGTGTCTAATTACAGATAAGAAGAGTCCTATTTATAGATACAACATGTAACCCATAAAGGATACAAATCAAATAGTTAATACAAATATTTTACATAAAGAGTAATGAATCATATGAGTATCAATCATATCAATCATATGAGTAACTATATCAAATCATTGGACAATCATTAATTTATAGCACTCCCCCTTGGGTGTCCATTGATAAGAGATTGTGCTTCATTAAAACCTTACTTGGAATATATAATATTGTTCTTTACATCTTTTATTCCCCCCCCTCATTTAAACTTACATAATTAAGATGACAAAGTCCAATCTTGTGAACCAATTGCTCAAAAGTTCTCCTTGGCAAAGACTTTGTAAATAAATATGCTAGATTTTCACATGAATGAATCTTTTGGATATCTATATCATCCTTTCAATTGAACAATGCACTGTTGTCTTCATATATGGTTGTTGATTCCATTCTTCTCAAGGATAGACCACAAGTTTGTCGCACATATTGACTTACGGGCCTTAACCAAACACATTCACGACTTACCTCATGTAATGCTAAAAATTATGCATGATTTGACGATGTTGTTGTTATGGTCTCTTTCACATATTGCCATGAAATCATTGTGATACCACATGTGAACAAGTATCATATTTTGTGATCAACCATTATGACATTATGATAATTTAATATATAACTTGCATTTGCATAATCCATTAGATATAATTTTGAATCATTTGGATAAAGTAATCTCATATTCATAGTACCCTTAAGGTAATGAAGTATATGTTTTACTCCAATCCATTTTCTTCTTGTAGTTAAAGAATTATATCTTGCTTAACAAATTTACAGTGAATGCAATATCAGATCGAGTATAATTAGCAAGATATAATAGTATTCCTATGACACTAAGATATGGTATTTTTGGACCAAGAAGATCTTCATCATTTTCTTGAGGTCTAAGAAGAGCCTTTATCAATATCTAATGACCTCACAACTATCGAAGTGCATAATGGATGTGACTTGTCCATTTAGAACATTTTACGCATCTTAATTATATAAGTCTTTTGATGTATAAAACCACATTTATTTAAATTCTCAATTTCTAATCTCAAACAAAACTTTGCCCTTCAAAGAACCTTCATCTCAAATTCTTTCTTTAAGCAATCAAATATCGATTCATGGTCCATCCACAAAAAAAATACCTAACGTTGTTTATGGTTGATTACATCTAAAATGATATTGAAAGCAATGGATTTGGTCATGATTCAATCGATTTACATTGTCAACATTTTCATTAGGTATCTATATTGATAACTCTTCTTGTATAATTCTTGATAGTGAATTCCAATGCATTTGAAGATAAAGTTGGCATATCAAAATCCTTGGTTGTTTTACCATTCTGAATTAAAAGGTCATTTAAATCCCTCAATAACATAGGAATAAAGTTCACACCGATAAAAGTGTTAGTTGAAGTATAATATTCAAGCATTAAGGTACGAAATTTATTCCATAGGCTTCTAACATCAGTTGGTCCACAAAAAAGTAATATGGTCACAAACAATCTTTGTAAAGCATGTGGCATTTGTAAAGTTGGTGCTTCAACTAAGCATTCCTGAATACTATTGTCACTTTCTAAAAGTCCCTATTTCTCAACTGGCTTTTTAAATGTGGGACACTATGTTTCATTTGGTGATAATAGATAATCCCAACTGGTTGGTCCTCTTATGTGAGAAAGCAAAATACACAAGAAGAACTTATATCCTTCAAAAGGATATACAATATAAATTCGACTAATAACTTTCTTGTTTGACCTTCTTGGGTACCATTCCTTTTGTCTGTTATTCTAACAATAATGCTCTAGAATTTCTCTATACAAAAATTTTCTAGATTGTGGATCTCTTACATTGAGGGTAAAAAAATGTGAGCATGGTTTTGGTGTTGTATCATCATTTAACATGTAATTGATGTTTTGATATTTATAAAATCGCACTTGATGTCGATTTGGTAAATGAATTTGTAATCTTTCAACACATGGATTCATTCGGTAGATTGTAAATATGAAGATTTTCCATAAATCCTTTGGACCATAAATCCATCTAGCATCAAGATGTTGTTGGACTTCTTCTACAATAGATCCTTTATGAATCTTCATTTCTACTCGATTCGGTCCTTTGTATAAGTCTAAGACATGTTGTAATTTGGGTTAAGGCTCCATAAGCACCTTCATACTGCACATGGCTGGGTCCTGGTTCATTTGGGTTCATCCATCAAATGGTCACTGCTTTTCCATCATAATCACATTGCTTTATGTGCACATGTAGTAGAATTAATTAATAACTGAATATAAAAGGCATAACCTCATAATTTGAAATTGTTTCACATGTACAAATTAGGATCTCATCATTGTTGAGTTAAGTAATTAACATCAACTTATAAATAATAAAATAGGCTTTGTTATCTTTGAAAAACTTACTTGTTAAGGTGCATTGTAACCCTTTCAAATTGCAAATACTTCATAATCGATGGACATGTCCTCTGTTGGCCACTTTGGCCACATCAAAGAGCTAGTGATCCATGCACTCCCATCTCTGATGTAACTGTTGAAATACATGTAGTGCTAATTATATACATGTTCTTTCAAACATATATATGAAACCAACTTAGTAAAGAATATAATTGCACCAAACCTATTCATGTAGTTAACACAACATGCAAAAAGCATAAATCAACATATTAGGTAGAGGTCGATCAAGACTAACATGTAAGAAAATTACATCTTAAGAAACATAATAGAAGTTTGAGAACTTTCTGAGGGGCTTAAATGTTATTTATCACTCAATGTATACTAATCTTTTAAATCTTCAAATTTTATGTGTTTTCTTCTTCATTACAACTTTCTCAACTCCCCACCCTCTTTGTTTGACCAAGTCATTTCTGTGGGCAAAAAACTGGAATCAAGAGCTTTATTCGAAACCTACAAAAATCCAACTCGTGAACTTTTAACATTCATTTCTTGGCAACAAAAGAGCATAAATATCACAACGTATATTCCTTGGAGGAACATGTATCTGCTATATCCTAATGAATTTTAGTGATTGCTTTCTGCAAACACTTTAATGATGGTAACAAATTGTGAGAGTTCTGCAAAGTAGAATTCCCATGGGCCTTGCAAAGCTCCTGTGAAATCATACCGAAGATAAAATTTTATAGAACTACCACTACCATGAGCAGCAAACTTATGAAAAGACTAAATATAAGTAAGTAAAGAATATCTGATACTATTTAAGTATAAATTCCAAATGTGGACAATTCTCTAAAAGATCTGCAAGTGCCTCCACTATTTGTTGGATTTGTAAGGGATTGATGTGGAAACTGGTTGAATATGTGCTGGACTAAACACAAATATTATTTTTTTAATGAAAGAATCCTCATTCAAGCAAAGGCTAATGATCAAGGATTTACTTGGTTGATTTTAACAATGATCTTCTTCAATATACTGTTCTGAAAGGCCACCTTAAGTTATTAATCACATCAAAGTAGGAAATAATGCAATGAAGAAAGAACATTGTATACAGCTAGATGGAGAGCTATTAAATTTAGATATGTTTCATTTTCAAGTCGCACAATGTTGATTTTGATTCTTCGCTTTCATGATTTAAATTGAAAGACAGATCTACAACTTAGTTATCTTCATTTATATTTGGTGCAGAAATTTTACCATTTTTAATAAATTGCTGAGAAATGAAATGATACCCTAAACCCCGTGGTTTCAATCAACAGTTTCTCTACTTTATCTGCACATAAAAATCACCAACCAACAAATTAGATAACTTTTCCACCCAAAGTATCATTGCATGGACCATTATATCTAAAAGAATAAACATTTTAAATAATAAAAATGAAAATATAAAAATATAGTAAAGAGGAAGAGAGAAAAACAATGTACCTCAGAACCATGCTCCATGAGAATTGTTTCTTCAACACCGTAGCTAGCATCCAATAGAAACAACAAAGTTGGAACCACGTAGTTCCATAGGAACCAAGGGTTAGGCTAATAACAAATATTCATCAATCAACACGTGTTCAACAATCTATCAGATTACCCAATATGTTTATTGCAATCACGTTTCTCCACATACCACAAATCTTTAATTCGGATAGCAACCTTAAGTGTTTCCCTTTTGTCGTCAATATCACTGATCATATCCAGTTTCTTCACCATTTTACCTATAATATGTACAACTAACAAATAAAATGTTCCAAAAATAATAGAAGGTACAATGTGAGACACAATACAACCAAAACCAAATAATATTACGAATAATACAAAGCAATACATAAGCTAACCGATAGGGTCATACAATAGAAAGCAATCCATAAGCTAACTTATAACCAAAATAACATCATATAGTTCGTCCTACGCAAACATTACCAATCCACAAAAGTTGCGAAAATAATATTACCAACCATAAAAGCACATTTCAACAAAAATAAAGTCATGGATTCAACATTTTACATCAACTTCAACAATCCAAAATCCTTAACTTGTTTGGTAATATAGAAACCTTAGGTTTTCAGGGTAAAATATTCTTTGGTGAAATTAGAAGTTCAGCTACAACAGGGTTTCTGTTGCATTTGAAAAGAAGGAGAACAACGTTCGAAGGGTTTCCCCATTTTACATCAACACTCAATAAAAATAAAACACAACTTGGACTCCATAAAAATAAAAAAATTGTAAGTAAAGGGAAGGTGAGAAAACTCCATATTACCTTCACGAAATAATCTCCAAATATTAGAATCGGAAGCAAAGAAGAGAAAAACCACCATCAGGACTTTCCAATAACACACAAACCAAGCAACACGTATCATGAAGAGAGACCAAGAGCCAAAAAACTGAAAATCTCTAAAACAAAAAACCATACCCATTTACGGAGACGATAATTTGTTCCATATAAGTTGTCAAGATCGAGAACAAAAAGGAAAAATAACAGGAAAATGAAACACAAAAACACATTCCAACCAAACACAACTCGAAAACAAAAATCAACAACTGTTTACAAAAATGAAAAATTCTCCCACAAAAATAGTCGTGAGGAATAACGAAAATAGATACATCATCCCCAAATGAAAGATAATACAAATTTAAACTTGTATCACAAAATTTGAACCATTAGAAGATATATTTCACTGATATATAGAATGTTAGTGCCAACTTCTTCTACAATACACAAAGAGGTAAATGACAACAAAACCTGTTAAATGGACACTTGGCAACATATGAAGTTGGGGTAAAATGGGGATTGAGGACATGTGTCGTTATTCTAGGTATGGGGAATTGGGGTTTTCACCATTGTATTTCTATATTTATAATAAAAGAAGTATTTGACAGATATATATAGGGTTAGTGCCAACTTCTTCTACAGTACACAAAAAGCTAAATGACAGCAAAGTCTAATAAAAAATGGATACTTAGCAACATATGAAGTTGAGGTAAAATGGGGATAAGGGACATATATTGTTATTCTAGGTATGGGTGAATTGGGGTTTTCACTAATACATTGTATTTCTATATTTATAATAGATACAACGTGTTAGAAAATTGCTAATTTCTAAAAACAACACTCATTAATAATGATAAAATAAAGCGATGTTGTGTGTAAAAAAATAATGATGTATTAAAAAAATGAAAGAGTAGTGTGAGGTAATACAGTTTGAGGCTAATACGACACTTTAGGAAATTGATAACCTCTAAAATCAACACTCAATAATACTGATAAAATAAAATGATTATTTTGTATTAAAAATGCAAAAATAATAATGAAAAGTAGTGTGGTTTTATATTCATGTGTATATATAAACGAAACTTGTGAGAACCTAGAAAATCTTATTTTAAGATTTTGAGTGTTTTAGATAATGGAACCTTATTATTATTTTAATAATAAAAAGCTTACATATAAATAAGAAATTTCATAGAAAGATCTCATTACCTCAAAACATTCTATCTCTCTAGAAAACTCTTTTTAGGAGCTGTCTCCCTTCTCTCTACCCTATCTCACAATATACTCATTTGTTTGATGATCAGAGACTATTGTAGAGATCTTTGCGGCATACTCTCTGACTTTGTCCGATTAGTTTCCTCCACGGAATAAGTTGATTTTCTACCTTTTTCTTTGTCAATTATTTTTAGGGGAAACATGTGATGATTGATGAGTCGCATGTGTTTTCTAATTGTTCCCTCTGAGTTTTTGCTTATCAGTGGTTCTTTTTCTATGCCTTGATCATGTCTATATTAGAGTTGAGGTTGAGTTACCAAATAAGGGAAGCTAATAATTCTTTATTTGCCTAATGTCTCTGATGAATTTGGTGTCAATTGTTTGGACTGATTGTGAATTTGATTGTGATAGAGGTTTTGTAAGAAATGGATGTTAGTTTGAACTTTGACATTTAGGTTGAATTTATAAAGTGATGAAGTGTTTGAATTTCTATGCATATCTTGTTTGATGTCCCTAAGACTTGTGGCAGGAATGAGGTATATGTGCAATTCTAAAGTAAACATCTATCTGGGCTCTGAAGTGTATAATTCTGTAGGTTTAGGATTTGCACAATTATGCAGAATTTTGATCTATAGAATTATGCAAACTCGTTGGGTGAGTAGGATTCGTTGGGCAACCTGCTAACCTGGGGGGTCCTTATTCATGAGTTGTTAGGCGAGCAAGAGCTCACTAAGAGAATTATGAATCAAGGGTTTCCTGTTTTACAGTTCGTTGGGTGATTTATGAGTGAATTAATTCCCTAGAGTCACAATGATAAACTCGTTGGGTGAGCAATGGCTCGTTGGTCGAGAGTGTACCTCTCACCCAGCGAGAAGACATGCTTGCTGAGCAAGTGGATCGGGACTAGAATTCAAGGTTCCTCTTTCATATTGAAGTATGTGGTTTGTATAAACCTGATGGTAAATGATAATTGAAATAATTGTATATCTGTATATGTATGTATGAGTATGGTATGAGAATTGATTTCTAGAATTTCAAGGGAAGTTTTAAGTTGTGGTACTTTAGTGTATGCAATGACATAAGGATTCATTATTGGTTGGTATCCTTTCTCTAATAACTACTCACACTCAAGTAGTGTATAGTAGGTTATGTGGTGAATAGAAGAAGGAGGTCCTAGCCACTGGACTCGATCAAGTCCTAGTGGGTGGTTGGGTGGTAACCCCTCAAGGCCAAACTCTACAAAGTTTGGGAACCACACACAGGTGCAGGCTTCCAAGGGATCCAATGTTCATTGCATGTTTTCGGATAACGGAGTCAATATGTATTCATTACTACTCCTCTTTATGTAAATATTTGTATTAAGTAGTTGATTTGTTTCCTTTATGGATTACATGTTGTATCTATAAATATGACTCTTCCTATCAGTAATAATACGCAGAAAATGTTCTCCCTATTCTCTCATTTTTATTTTTATTTTTTTTATAATATGATGATTATTATTACTATTATTTTATGTACGAATTCTAAACATGTCAAATCTTGCAAATTTTGAATTTGTCACCCTTGATATTACAAGGAAGAATTACTTATATTGAATTTCAAATGTTGAAAAACATTTAGACGCAATGGGTCTTGGGATACCATTAAAGAAAGAAATAAAGTTTGAGCAAGTAATTTGCTTCTGTGACAACAATATTCTAAAAAGAGATTTCACAAATATTATGAATTTATTTCATGCCTTTGTATGGTTGAACAAAGTAATAAACTTTTGATGAAAAATCATGAGATCTGCTTAATCTACTCCATTCTCAGAAGTGAATGCAACAATACATATTATGAATTTATTTCATGCCTAAGTATGGCTGGACAAAGTAATGAACTTTTGATAGAAAATCATGAAACATGTCCAATTGGTTCTCTCTCCATTCCCAGAAGTGAATGCAGCAACATTTGATTTATATTTTCATGATCATGATATTGACTATGGACATGGTTATAAAGAAAATTTCAAAGACATATTTTGTCACTAGAAGTGGCATAATAATGTGAAAAAGAAAAAAGAAAAATGGGAAAATATTGGAAAATAAGATGGAAGTATATTGATGTGACCCCACCAAGCCCAATTGCACCTTCAAGCCCAAGCCCAAGCCCATTAAAAGGCCCAATTACAAGATCAATGATGAAGAAGATTCAAAAGGGCCTCCCATTAGATGATGACAAATTCAATGGGCTTCACACATTATTCAAATAGGCCAAAGAGATCACAAAGACTTGAAGAAGTGCATGTAAATCTAGTAGTGTAGATTTAAATTGGGCCATTATTTGAGCTTTGCTTTCCAATAATACATAAGACATGAAAGGAACATAGGATGGGGTTCAAATTGGGCTTGGCCCAATTCTCTTCATACATGGCTGAGATTATCAAGGCAAGGTTGGTCATCACATCTAAAGGCTAAGAATCCTTCTTGTTTTTCAAGCCAAGATCCAAGGGGCGTGACCTTGCGTCCTTCTCCGAGCTTGATCTAAGGGCCAAGATCAAGGCCCACTCCATCCAATGGCTCTCCTTTCTCATGTGTAAATGGCTTCATATAAAAGCCAAAATTTCACTCATTTATAGACACTCTCGAAATTTTATGCAATAAATGCTACTTGAGTTGAGAGCATTCCTCTCTCTATTGCCTTTGAGAGTCACCCTTTCTAGATATTTCCTCTCTCTACCTCTAGCCACCTTCCTTAGGCTAGCCTAGATTAGAAAATCCTATCACCTCCTTCACTTTCCATAGTTTGCAAGTGCCTTTAAAACTTGCCTCCATTCCTTCATCCAAGTTCCGCTGCCCATGGAGTTCTTCCCGCACCTTTGGAGTTCCACCATATATATTATCATTACGATGATAAAGGTCATTTGAGTTATACTTGTCGTACATCAAAATCATCTTACAAATATTGAGAAGAACACAGAAACACATTTTTCTTATGAAGATGGTGATTCTGATTATGGCCATATGAATGCTACTCATATTGATATTATTATTTTCTTTGCTAAACCAAATGGAAACATGGATCACCTCATTAGTTGTGAGAGTGTTAAAAAAAGGATTTTCTCATAATGATATTTATGTTTAAATGAAAAATGAATGTTGACACTAGCACCAATGATGATGATATGTGTCTTATTGATAGTGCAACAACTTATACAATTCTCAAGAGTAATAAATTTTTCTCTTGTTTGGTAATGCGAGACATCAATGTTAGTATTATTTATAGTACTACAAATATATGAAGGCTCTGGAAGAGCTATTATACTTATACCAAGAAGTTGAATAGAAACTTATTAAGTGTCAAGGATATTTGTCTAAATAGATATACTATTAATACTAACAATGAAAAAGATATGAAATATCTTTATATCTTTATGATTGAGTTGAAAAAAATGTGTATTGGAGAAATTATCAAACATCTCTTATGGTTTACACATATATTAGTACAACTGAGATGCATGTCATGGTAAACCAAAAGTTTATGAATCAATATGAATGACTTGTTTGGCATGATCAGTTGGATTGTTTGTACTACACATAGATCAGTACAATTAAAATGCATCTCATGGTAAAGTAGAAGTTTATGAATCAGAATGAATTCCTTGGTTAGCATGATCAGTTATTATGATGCAAAAAAAGGTTGAAAAACTCATGTGGACATACACGTAAAAGTCAAAAGACTTCTTCAGACCAATGTGTTCTCATGTACTGTATGTTCACAAAGGAAAGTTGATATAAGACCATCACATGAAAAATTAGAAATGTGGATCATTTCCAAAACGAGTGCATAGTGATATTTGTGGTCTAATACATCCACCATGTGGATCATTTCATGGTTTTGATTGATGCATCAACTAGATGGTCATATATTTGTTTATTATCAACTCGTAATCAATTATTTGCAAAGTTATTAGTACAGTTAAAAGCTCACTTCCTAGATAATTTAATTAAGAAAATTTGTTTTGATAATACTGGTGAAATTACATGTCATGCTTTTCATGAGTATTGTATATCAATGGGAATCGAAATTGAGCATCTAATAGTACATGTTCATACTCAAAATAGACAGAGTATTCGAGAGCAGAAATCATATCTTACCTTAATCGTTGACTTCTTGACTATTTTCTCCTTGGTTTCGATATGTCCTCTTTTAGTGTTGGCGGATTGGACCCTTAGTGGGTTACCTACGGAAAGGATTTCGACGATCAAGTCAACAAAGGCTCTCAAAAGTGATGAGGGATTATCTTGTTTCCTTTTAGAGTTGTGAATATGGTGAAGTTGTTTAAGAAATCTTTTTGAAAATTCCCACTGGACATTAAGATAACATGCTATCTAGATGTGAAGGTTCATTTCTCAAGCTCATGAAAGGAAGAAGAAAGTTGGATTCAAGCTTAAACACACACGAAAATAACAACACTTAAAGAGCAAAATGAAAGAAGAAACAATAAAAATGGAAAGCATAAAAGATGAAGAATGGAAGAAGCACGCCACTCATAGGGGGGATCTAAGCCAACCAAGCCCTAGAGATGAGTGATGGTGCCGCCACTTGCAAGCAAGATAAGGCAAATGTGAGTTTACTTCTAGGAAATACAAAAACATGAAAAAGGATTAACTAGCAAACCCTAAACCTAATGTGAGAGTGAGTCTTGGCCAAGTGAAGGGAGATGATTGGTGGAGGCATTCCCATGAGGATTCTAGGCCAAAAGAGGAAGGAGACCAAGTGACCTTCTAAGGCATAAACTACAAAGGCAAAACGAGACAAGGTACACATCTACTTTTGCTTTTGCTTTATGCTTTTTTTGCTTTCCTCTCTCTTCCACTTCATCCAAGTGCTCCAATCACCAAGTGCCACCTATCCATGCTCTACTTTCTCTTAATTACCTACAGAACAAGACAAACAAGGATTAGCATGTTGGTTTAAGTTAATCTAATCTTGGTCAAAGTTCAACTTTAGATCAAAGTCAACAAGTCAACAAAAATAAGTCAACTAGAAACCAACTTAGGGAATTCAAACTAAAGTAATGCGAAAAAAAGATAAAGGTGATGGAATAGAAGACTCTCCTCTAGACATGCTTCTAGTGATCCTTCTTGAGGGAGCTTCTAAGGGGGTGGTCACGCCTTCATCAAAAAGTCAAACGCAGATTAGTGAATTAATGAAAACGTACCTTTAATGGTTGGGGTCCACATGTATTTATAGAGATATTAACTATGTTTTTCCCCTTTATAGGTTGGGCCCCTCTTTATTGCGTTAGACCAATGTTCAGGATTTGACTAGGCCTGGGCCTGGCCCAAGTTCCATGTTTGTGATCTGACACTAGAAACCCCACTATGATTTCCTAAGTTTGGAGCTGACGGCTTTTACTTGTGTGTTATTCTTTGGGGTAGGCGGCGTTAGCCGCTATGTATGTGTCGTTATGTTGTGCAGTTAACTAACCATCTATTCTTTTTATGATAGGACTAGTTGTAGGTAGTTAGGGCCGGGTAGTCATCCATATCGGTCCTAACCGCCTAGGTATAGTACATTAGTCCCCTAGTCTTTGGCGGGATAGGTCATGTCGAAGCTTAGATGTTGGTCTGGCAACTTTTGCAAGAAAAAATGCTCCTTTCTTGGTATTCCTTGGGGTATATTAGTCCCCCAGTCTTGAGAAGTGGGAACTCATCAGAAGTGCCAGAAGTGATGGGAGTAATTGAAGAGATGTATGTTGTCACACATCTCATCAAAAAGGGTTTGCACAGTCACCTTTTGTTTGTGAGGTTTCGCTTTCATAACATTTAGGCGGGAAAAAATTTATTGGAGCATAGATGTTCTTATAAATAGAGGTCAAGAATAGGATTCGTTTATTCTGCTTCATTTGCGCAAATCTAAGAAAAGTGCCTCATTTGCATTTGTGTCTTGTCCAATATATTTTTCTATATCTGCCGCCATCTATATTTTACAAAAAGGTATGTCTAGTGATAACATGTCTTCGTCTAATTCGAGTAATGGGAGTGGAAGGTTAAGGGATGAGGGTAGTGGCCATCTGGCCAGTAAGGGGGGAATATTCCAATAGAGGTTACTCTCGAAACTAGAGGGGATCCTGTAGAGGAGATTGCTGAGAACAATTTGTCGGCAAAAAGCGGGTATGAATGGGTGGCCATTGACGTGCGAACCCAGCATTCACTCTTCAAATGGTCTCGCATACTAAATGCATGGTTGAATTGCGTACCTGTCCTCGAGAGGGGTACTCAATGGAACATAGTTTCTTTGGAGAGAATGTGCGCCATTGATTGTGTATGTCATAGCCAAGAAGGGGCCAAGGAAGGTTATTTTTTTCATGTACATGTGCCACTTCTCCCAACTACATATGCGGGTGCCATTCGACGACTTCACGATGGTGGTGCTTCGCTTATTGAACGCTGCCCCTACCCAGCTACATCCTAATAGTTATGGCTATCTTCAAGCATTTCGGGTGTTGTGTCGGTCTCTATACATCCAACCTTCCCCACAGTGTTTCCTATATTTTTACGATACTCGCCTAAGAGTTCAATTACCTGGCTGTCATTAATAAGCCGCCTAGGGATAAGCAAGTTGGACGCCTTCTCCCAGCCTTTCAAGACTTTCAAAGATGGGTTTTTCAAAGTTGTAGTAAAGGAGCTAGGTCATTTGCTTTTTTATAATGAAGATGGAAGTACAAAATTTCCATTCAGTTGGACTGACAACCCGTGGCGGTATAAAGATAGAGAAGTGATGGAGGTTTTATATTTTGATTTTTATTCAGTATAGGTCTGTAATAATTTGCACATTTATTTTTCTTTTGAACAACACTTTATTCGTTCGTGATATTATAATTCGATGGTTGCTTTGTTGCGTCTATCATGTTGTTTTGATACCATTTATTGTTGCGTTGATTTATTGATTGTTCATTTCGTTGGATGTGATTATGTAATGAGGTCGACCCAAGTTGCTTACTTTGGCAAATGGTTGGGAGTTTAAGAAAATTATTTATTGAGAGTGAGTATTCGACTCAGGCCGCTTACTTTGGTAAGTGGTGGAGAACTTAATAAAATTATTTTGAGCGAGTGTTCGACCTAGGCCGCTTACTTTGGTAAGTGGTGGGGAACTTGATAAAATTATTTTGAGCAAGTGTTCGACATACGCCACTTACTTTGGTAAGTGGTGGGGAACTTAATAAAAATATTCATTGAGATAATGTTCGACCCAGGTCGCTTACTTTGGTAGGGAACTTGATAAAATTATTTCGAGCGAGTGTTCAACTTAGGCCGCTTATTTTGGTAAGTGGTGGGGAACTTAATAATATTATTCATTAAAAGAGTGTTCGACCCAAGCCGCTTACTTTGGTAAGTGGTGGGGAACTTGATAAAATTATTTTGAGCAAGTGTTCGACCTAGGCCGTTTACTTTAGTAAGTGGTGAGGAACTTAATAAAATTATTTATTGGTAGATGAATCTATAACGAACCCTTATTTTTATTGATAACTTAGGTTATCTCGTTAAAAACTCCCTGGCGAAACCTTCCTTAGGGAAAAAATGTCAGGTGAAGAAAAAGAGTACACCTAGGGTTACAAGTTGTTTGTCATTATTACATTGGCAAGTTTAACTAAAGTAAAATTTTAAGTGAGATACATTCCACGTGTTCAGTATCTCATCTCTTGATAATTGTTCTAACTTGTAACCGCCTCCTCCTATGTCTTCATGGATCCGGAAAGGTCCTTCCAAGTTGGCTGAGAACTTTCCGTCTTTCTTTCTGGCGGTGCTGGCAATTCTCCATACAAAGTCCCCTTTAGTGAACATTCGTGGGTGAAGTTTTGAATTGTATCTTCTTGCCACTCTTTTTTTGGCTGCCATGTTTCTGATTTGCGTTTTATCTCAGAGTTCTGCTACTAATTCGAGGTCGGCACATAGGTAGTATTGGTTCATGTTTTCATCATACCTTTGCCTTCTCAAGGATGGTTTTTCGATTTTGGCTGGTAACATAGCATCGGTTCCGTAAACTAGGCTGAAGGGGGATTCGTTGGTGGCTGACTAACTCGTGCATCTGTAGGCCCACAAGACTTCAGGTAATTCTTCTGACAATTTCCCCTTTCTTCGTCTAATCTTTTTTGAAGTTCTATTAGGATGACCTTGTTGGCGGCTTCTGCCTGTCCGTTAGTTTGCAAATGTTCCACGAAGCTCGTTATGTGTTTGATTCCCAGACTTGTGAAGAATTTCGGTAGCTCTTTATCTTTGAACTATTGTCCATTGTCCGTTATCATGGTATGCAGCACCTCATATTTGCATACTATGTCTTTCCAAACGAATTGTTGGACTTGTGTTGTGATGGTGGCGAATGGTTTGGCTTTGACCCATTTTATGAAGTAATTGACCCCTACGATGAGGAATTTAACTTGCCCTATACCAGGATTGAACGGTCCTAAGATGTTCATTCCTCATTCTGATGAACAAGATTGCCATGTTTCTGGCACGGTATACACTTCTTGACGAAGTCTTGGCAATCGGACTCTATAGTTGGCCAATAGTAACCGACTCTTAGGATTCTAGTTGTCATGGAACGCATTCCTAAATGATACCCACATCTTCCTTCGTTAATTTCCTTTATGACGTACTGAGCTTGTTGTCTGGTAACACACTTGAGTAATGGTTGCCATACCCTCGTTTATATGGCTGCCATGAGCGGGTAGGTTCATGGATGGTGGATGACATGTGATGATATGAGCGAGGAGGTTCATATCCAGTTACTCTCACGTGGAGATACGAGCGAGGTAGGTTCGTATGTTCTGTGCTCACGTTGAGAGATGCCACTTGCAGGGAGGTACGAGGCTGGTGGATGACATGTGTTGGACTACAGGCGGGCAGGTCCGTAGAGCAGGACTACGAGCGGGGAGGTTCATAGAGTAGGACTACGAGTGGGGAGGTTCGTAGAGGAAGGGCCACGAGCGGGCAGGTTCGTGTGAGCATCATATTCCCGAGTCCAAGGCTAACCAATTGTATGATTTGAAGACTGATAAGTCTTGGGGTTATGGTCTTGGCCAAGAATTATGTAGAATGAAGAAGATGGATGTATGCTTTATTTTGCATATTGTATATCTCTTATTTTATTTTTCTCAGCTCACTCTTTCTTGTTTGTGTGTTTGTGTATGGCGATGATCGTGTGATTCGTTACACGGGAGCAGATGTTGGCACAGGTGATGCTGAGGATGTCCAGGCGATGGAGTGAGGGCTAGCAGTGCGATTAGAGCTATGATTTCACTCATGTGTATTTTATGCTTTAAATACAAATTTTGGGAACTTATAACATTTTATGGATTTAGTTATGAGTTTTGGTGCGCTATTTTAATGAATTTAAATTTTTCCCGCGTTGGGATTTTTATCGAGATGACTATTAAAATAATTATTTCCTTTATTATTTATTTTTAAGTAATATTTCCTAGGGATGTTACATTTGGTATCAGAGCAAACGTTTTGCTGCTCTAGGGAAAACTGAGGAGTGAGCTGACGCTTATTGTGTGAAATTGGTTGATGTGTGTGATTGTTAAATTTGCTAGAGTATATTTTAATCCTTAGTTGTTTGATTTTAACAGCTGAAATATGTGGCGTGCACAGGCAATGGCAAACAGGAGGCGTAGAAACACCGTTAGGGCTGATGAGATTGCTAACGCAATCCACAGGATGGTGGATGCTATGCAGCCTATGGCAGCACCACCGAGGGCTATGATCCCACCTGTCAGACCAATGACCATGGAGGACTTCATGCGTCACAAGCCAGCTAAATTCACTGGGAAAGCCACCCCAGATGAGGCGGATGCATGGCTCCGAGAGTGTGAGAAGATATTCAGGGTGATAGAGTGCACGGAGGCCCAAAAGCTTAACTTCGCCACATTTCTGTTGGTGACCGAGGCTGAGTATTGGTGGATGAGCATGCAACAACAGATGCTAAACAGAGCGGAAGAGGTGACATAGACCAGCTTCAAGACGAGGTTCCTGGAGAAATATTTCCCCGATAACGCTAAACATGAGCGCGAAGTAGAGTTTCTCACCCTGCAGCAGGGAAATTTGTCAGTGCAGGACTATGTGGAGAGGTTTGAGTACCTCTCGAGGTTCTATTCCCAAATTGTGACAGAGGAATGGCGTTGTAGGAAGTTTGAGGGCAGCCTCAAACATGAGCTGAGGTGTTTTATCGTACCGCTGAGGGTGCGAGAGTTCCCGATCTTGGTTGACCAAGCCAAGAGTGTCGAGCAGCTAGAGATGGGACCCAGTCAGGTCAGCCGCACATAGAAAAATAACGTTGAGGGTAGACAACAGAAGAAGCCCTATAGTAGACCGGCTCAGTCATCACAGAAACTGAGATGCTATAATTGTGGAGGAGAACACTTACGTAGAGATTGTACCAGGCCAACGGGCAGTGGAGGTAGCAGCATGAGCACTCACAAGTGCTACGCATGTGACCAACCCGGACATTTTGCCAACAAATGTCCAAATAGGAAGACTGCTCTAGTATCACGATCTAAGCCACCTTCGTCTGACAGGCCGAGAGCAGCGGGTCGGGTTTTTACTATGACTAGCACAGAGGCCACCCGGTCAGGTAATTTGATTCTGGATCACTGCATTCTTTTTGGTAACCGTGTGTTGGTATTATTTGACTCAGGAGCTTCACACTCCTTCGTATCCCATGACTGTGTGGAGAGATTGGGGTTGTCTACTCGTGACCTTGGATGCGAGTTGATAGTCTCGACACCGGCATCTGGACAGGTTTCAACAAATTTAGCCTGTGTTGGATGCTTGATGGAAGTAGAGGGCAGACGCTTCAAAGTGAACCTAGTTTGCTTGCCCTTGGAGGGATTGGAGGTCATACTGGGAATGTACTGGCTGTCTACCAACCATGTGGTACTTGATTGTGGAAGGCGCAAGATTGTGTTTCCAGAAACAGAGGGGATAGAGTTGGTGACGTCTGGAGAAGCAGTGAAAGAGATGAAGAGGGGGTCTACTTGTTTTGTAATAGTGGCCCATGAGAAGAAGATGAGTACAGAGGAGCAGATTAGTAAGATACCAGTGGTAGATGAATACGCCGACGTATTTCCAGACGAGATACCTGAATTACCACCCAGCCGGGATATAGATTTCTCAATTGATCTAATCCCTGGAGTGGGTCTAGTGTCGGCAGCGCCATACAGAATGGCACCAGCTGAACTAGTAGAGTTGAAGAATCAGATAGAAGACCTGCTAGAGAAGAAATTCATTCGACCCAGTGCTTCACCATGGGGAGCCCCGGTGTTATTAGTGAAGAAGAAAGACAGTAGTTCTCGGCTGTGTCTCGATTATCGGCAGTTGAACAAGTTGACGATAAAGAACAAATACCCACTACCAAGGATTGTTGATCTGCTGGATCAACTGAAAGGGGCAGGTGTGTTCTCTAAAATTGACTTAAGGTCTGGCTATCATCAGATCTTGGTCAAACCAGAGGACATCCAGAAAACAGCCTTTAGATCGAGGTACGACCATTATGAATATGTCGTAATGCCATTCGGAGTGACCAACGCTCCAGCTGTCTTTATGGATTACATGAACCGCATTTTCAGGCCCTATCTGGATAAATTTGTGGTGGTGTTTATAGATGATATTCTCATCTACTCTCGGACTAAGGAGGAGCATGCAGGCCATCTGAGAATTGTGCTGGAGGTGTTGAGGGAACATCAGTTGTACGGTAAACTGTCCAAATGTGAATTTTGGTTGGACGAAGTGCAATTTCTAGGGCATGTGATTTCTTCGCATGGTATAGTAGTGGACCCGAGCAAGATTGAGACAGTGTTGAAATGGGAGAGACCTCAACTCACTAGGAAGGATCAACCCTTCTCATGGACTGATAAATGTGAGGAATGCTTTGAGGAGATGAAAATGAGGTTGACTATAACTCCGATTTTAATTATTCCAGATACCAGTAAGATGTCTGAGGTATACTGCGATGCATCCTACCAGGGTTTGGGTTGTGTACTAATGCAGGAGAAGAGGACGGTAGCCTATGCCTCTAGACAGTTAAAGGTGCACGAGAAAAACTACCCTACCCACGATTTGGAGTTGGCTGCTGTAGTGTTTGCCCTCAAGACATGGAGGCACTACTTGTATGGCTCCCAATTTCAGGTTTTCAGTGATCATAAAAGCTTAAAATATTTGTTCGATCAGAAGGAGATAAATATGAGGCAGCGACGCTGGATGGAGTATCTCAAGGATTACGATTTTGAGTTGCTTTACCACCCTGGTAAAGCTAATGTGGTTGCGGACGCCTTGAGTTGAAAAAGGATGCATGTCTCAGCCATGATGGTGAAGGAGCTGGAGTTGATTGAGAAACTCAGGGATATGAACCTGGGTATACAGCTGAGTGAGGATTCCATCAGATGTAGTGTTCTTACACTGACTAGTGACGTGTTGGGGACTATCCGTGATCAACAGAAGGATGATGCTGAGTTACAGCAATTTGTAAGTTGGATAGGGACTGAGAAGGGGAAGGATTACATGATTGGGACAGATGGTATCCTAAGGTTCAGAGATAGAGTCTGTGTGCTTGGGAATTGGAGACTAAGGAAACAGATCATGGAGGAGGGCCATAAAAGTCGTCTTAACATACACCCGGGTATGACTAAGATGTATCAGGATCTGAAACAGTCCTTCTGGTGGAATGGGATGAAGACCGACATTGCTGACTTTGTGGCATCGTGCTTGGTATGTCAGAAGGCCAAGATTGAACACCAGCGACCAGGGGTTACACTTGAGCCGTTGGATATCCCTCAGTGGAAGTGGGATAGTATTGCCATGGACTTCGTAACTCATTTGCCGAGGTCTGTGAAAGGGCATGACTCAATATGGGTAATAGTGGACAGGTTGACAAAGTGTGCTCACTTCCTTGCTATTAATCAGAAGTGGTCGTTGGACCGATTGGCCGAGTTATATGTATGGGAGGTGGTCAGGTTGCACGGTGTGCCTGCCAGTATAGTGTTAGATAGAGACCCGAGATTCACATCTCGCTTTTGGCAGTCTTTACAGGCAGCGTTGGGGACTCAGTTGAGGATGAGTTCTGCATACCATTCTCAGACTGATGGGCAGTCGGAGCGTACCATTCAGTCCTTGGAGGATCTTTTGAGGGCGTGTGTGCTGGATCATATGGGTAGTTGGAGTGAGATGCTTCCCTTAGTAGAGTTCACATGCAACAACAGTTATCTCACCAGCATTGGTATGGCTCCATATGAGGCGTTGTATGGGCGGCGGTGTAGGATGCCATTGTGTTGGAACCAGGATAGGGAATCATTGGTGTTGGGTCCCAAGTTTTTACAGCATACTTCTGAGAAGGTTAGGGCGATTCAGGAGAGAATGAGGACTACTCAGAGCAGACAAAAGTCATACGCAGATAAGAGGAGGCGACCTCTAGAGTTTGAGGCTGGTGATCATGTATTCTTCAAAGTGACCTTGACGGCAGGCATTTGGAGGGCCATCAAGTCAAGGAAGTTAACTCCGAGGTTTGTTGGGCCCTATCAGATTCTGAGGAGAATTGGCGTTGTAGCTTATGAGATCGCCTTGCCACCACCACACCTGGCGAATCTACATAATGTGTTCCACGTTTCCCAGTTGAGGAAATATGTTGCAGATCCGTCGCACATACTGGAGTCAAATGATATTTAGATTCGGGAGGATTTGACGGTGAGCACTAGAGCAGTGCGAATTCTAGACTCACAGGTGAAACAGCTACAGGGGAAGGAAATCAAGACTGTGAAGGTGCTATGGGATGAGACTACTCAGGAGATGACTTGGGAGATGGAGGATCGCATGAGGCAATCCTATCCGCACTTATTTCCTGGTAAGTCTTATTTTCGAGGACGAAAAGCTTTAAAGGTGGGGGTAATGTAAGACCCGGGAAAATTAAATAGTTATTTAATTAATTATTTAATTAGGACGGGTAATAAGAACATTTAAAGCAATTAATGTGAGGAACTATGACGTGGAAAAGTACTAGCTTAAATGGTTGAGAGTACTTTATTATATGTGAGGACTTGGATTCGAGTCCTATGTGTGCCACTTGGATGTTATTTAAATTATGCGTTTTTATGTAATTATATATTGAATGCGTGGTGTGATGATAAATTCCTAGAATTGTAGGAGTTATCATGAAATCTGGATTGGTTGAATGGTTTGGCCTTGGTTTGGTATGTGCATGAGTGTGGGTTCAAACCTTGTTGAGAACTAAATAATTTCTTTTTGCCAAATTTTCCTTTTGCATGAATGTGAAAGGGTTAGAAACCTAGCGGCCAATGGAGAGGTAACCTAAGGGCTGGAAAACAGAGGGTTAATTAAACATTTGGTTAGCCTTAGTGTAATTCTTCATTAAAATTCGTGTAAGACACTAAAGGAGTAATTAAGTGAGAGTGATAGTGAGAGAGAAGGTCATAAGAGGAGAAAAAGAGCATTGTGGGTTTGTGTTAATCATAAGCAAGGGTTTTCCAGAGGATTGGGGCTAATAGAGTGAAGTGGTGAGGCTGAAATCGCAAAGGTTGGGGTGGAAGGCAAAGGCTAGGAAGGTTTTGGTGAGGGGATAAGCATACCAATCCGAATTTAGCAAGGAATCCAGGTACGGGGAGTTGTTTTCGCGTGTTATTAATGGTATTCACCATGTTGTGCCTTGTACGATCATAATTGCATGAATTCTCTGCCTGGTATGCGCTGTTTTCGTGTTTTCTGGGTTCTGCCCAGAAACCGCCTGGCGGGCATGCATGTGTCGCTAGGCGGTTCATCTGTTTGTGCATAATTTTGGGTTTCAAGTTGCTTAAGCCGCCTGGCAGGGATGAATATCCGTCGGGCGGCGCGTCAGTGATGCGTTTTCTGTTGGCTTGCGTTCTGTGCAGGGTCATTAAGACTCCTGATTGTGATTTTATGTATTGATAGTATGAACTGGTTAGAATTGGGGTCTGATGGTGCTTGAGAATACCTTTATATGTTAACATGGATGGAGTTGGGTTATTGGAATGGTAGAGTCCAAATTGAGTTATTAGGGTTCATGGTGGGTACGAATTTGAGGATATTATGTCAAAGGAAATTGGGTCAGTAAATTAAGTGTGATTTATTGTGTGATATTGTCTGTGGAGTATAGATTGAATTCTGGCCAACTTGGCTCATTGCGGGTGCAGCAACCTGGAGATTTTTCTGGGTTCTGATATGCCGCCTGGCGATGACGGGGGCAGTGGCGTAATGCGTGTTGTTTTCGAGTGGTCGTGAGAGGAGAGGCTAAGAGGGATATAGGTAATTAAAGGAGGACACAGTAAGGAATAATATACTTGGGTAAGAGAGCATGGGAATGGAAAGAGGTTGATAGTATGTTCATGCGATGGGTTGTTGAGAGTTGTGTTATTTAAAGGAAGAAATCGAATAACATTAGTTAATGGATAAAGATTTGAAAGCTTAGAATTCTGCATAATTGTTGTTAAATATCCTTGATGGTTAGTTGTGGGCTTTATGTGTTTTGGAGACTTGTGAGCTTAGATGTAAGTTATGTCATTATGTAATGTTGTGTGGAACAAGATGCATGGCAGTACAACGTGAGATAAGTATGATGAGAGAAGGTTTGATAATGTTTCTGAACTGTGTGATTTTGATAGAGAATGAAGTGTATTGTTACTGTAGTGGTGATTAACCATGATAGAGGAATGAGAGAGAGTGCCCAAATGTCTTTATTTTAGGTACAGGAGCTATACGTGAGAGGGTATAGGGCTGGAAATTAATAACACTGGTAGAACAATTATGCAGTACCTTCTAAAGCATTCTAGAATTGCAGAATTAACCATTTTGGGTGCCAAAACCAGTAGCAGGGAGCTACCGGTATGGGGCCTAGCAGTCCACTGAATACCGCCAGGCGATAGCCTTAGTAGGAGAAAGTTGTGCCTTGAGTGGCGCCTGGCGGCACGGTGTGTTCTGTCAGGCGGTAGCAGTCAGACAGTGGCGCTGGAAGGGCTTTGGCGCCTGGCGGTGAGCTGGTACTGCCAGGCGGTCTGGAACAGTTCCGCCTGGCGGCGTGTGGGCCGAGCCAGGCGGAAATGCTGTTGTTCTTAGCTTTCTTGGTGTGTTGCTTTTAATTAACGATGATGCTTTGCTTGGATCGGGAGATGTTGTGCCATGAGCGGGTAGGTTCATGGATGGTGGATGACATGTAATGATATGAGCGGGGAGGTTCATATCCAATTACTCTCACGTGGGGATACGAGCGAGGTAGGTTCGTATGTTACGTGCTCACGTTGAGAGATGCCACGCGCGGGGAGGTACGGGACTGGTAGATCACATGTGTTGGACTACGGGCGGGCAGGTCCGTAGAGCAGGACTAGGAGCGAGGAGGTTCGTAGAGTAGGACTACGAGCGGGGAGGTTCGTAGAGGCAGGACCACGAGCGGGCAAGGTCGTGTGAGCATCATATTCTCGAGTTCAAGGCTAACCAATTGTATGATTTGAAGACTGATAAGTCTTGGGGTTAAGGTCTTGGCCAAGAATTATGTAGAATGAATAAGATGGATGTATGCTTTATTTTGCATATTGTATATCTCTTATTTTATTTTTCTCAGCTCACCCTTTCTTATTTGTGTGTTTATGTATGGCGATGATCGTGTGATTCGTTACACGGGAGCAGATGTTGGCACAGGTGATGCTGAGGATGTCCAGGCGACGGAGTGGGGGCTAGTAGTGGGATTAGAGCTAGGATTTCACTCATTTGTATTTTATGCTTTAAATACAAATTTTGGGAACTTGTAACATTTTATGGATTTATTTATGAGTTTTGGTGCGCTATTTTAATGAATTTAAATTTTTCCCGCGTTGGGATTTTTATCGAGATGACTATTAAAATAATTATTTACTTTATTATTTATTTTTAAGTAATATTCCCTAGGGATGTTACATCCGTGCAGTTCATAACAGATATTGAATTCGGATACTTCCACCGCCCATGAAGACATTCGATCGGCTAAGTCTGGCTTCTAGAGTATTCTCGTGATATGATAATCCATCCTCACGATGACTTGGTGATTCTGAAAGTAGGGTTGAGTCGTCTTGTCGCGTTTACTAAAGATAGGGCCATCTCTTCGACCATGTGGTATATTGTTTCGGGGTCTTGCTGCGATCGACTAACAAAGTATATTGGGTATTGGGTGCCAACAGATTCTTGGGTGATGGCAGCACTAACCGTTCCTTCTGTGGCTGTGATGTAAACTATTAGTGGGAGGTTGATGTTTGGCTTTTGTAGGATTGAAGGGGATGCCAGGGTTGTTTTGAGGGCTTGAAAAATATGCTTGCATTCGTCGTTCCATGCAAACTTTGCTGATTTCTTGAGGAGGTGGATCATGGGTCTCGTTTTGTTGGCTAGTTTAGGGAGAAATCTTGATATGGCGGTAAGATGACCTACTAATCGTTGCACCTCCTTGATGTTTGTTGGGCTACACATTTCGATGATAGCTTTGCATTTTTTTGGGTTCGCTTCAATTCCTCGTTGTTGTTGCAATCAGGATAACGACGGGACGGCGAAAAAAATTATTTTAAAATAACAGATGAGTCGCCACCATAGTTTATTAAGAAAAACTATGGAAAAACCTTAAAAAGAATAGTCTTCGAAACCAGGTTTGGGTTCGGAAGTTAGTTACATGTGGGGAAGGTATTAGCATCCCACAATGTCTGTCCAAAGACGGTCCCTTTAATTAAGTGTGCAAAATTAATGTAATTTTAAAATATTAGTTTTCCCCCAAAAAAATCAAACAGACAAACAAATACAACTTTGTAAAGAAAATATTGTTGAAAATTTTAGTTAGGTACGACAAGGATTGACCTTGCTCCTACGTATCTCCATTCGCAATGGAGAATCAGGGTTACGTAGTTCTTAAAAAACTATTTGTAAAAAGATCTTAAAACCATTTTAAATTTTCAAGAGGTGAACCCGACAAGGACTTGGCCTCGCTCCTACCTATTTCCATACAGAATGGAAAATCAGGGATCACGTAGTTCTAAATAAAAGACTATGAAAAATGATTTACGTAGTTCTAAATAAAAGACTATGAAAAATGATTTTGAAAAGATTTTGATTTTTTTGAAGGTGAACCCGACAAGGACTTGGCCTTGCTCCTATGTATTTCCATTCAAAATGGAAAATCAGGGATCACTAGTTCTAGATAAAATATTATTTGAAAAAGATGGAAGAATTTGTAAACTCAAATTATTTTAGAGAAGTTTTGTATGTTGTAAAAAGTAGTTATCAAACAAGTCTGAGACCTAAAAAGATAATTAAAAAGTATAAAAACTAATGATTATCAAGCAAGTACGAGACTCGACATGATAATTAATGTTATGAAAAATAATTATTATCAAGCGAGTTTGAAATTCCACATGATAATAATGTTATGAAAATAATGGTTACCAAGCAAGTCTGGGACTCGACATGATAATTAAAGTTATGAAAATTAATTATTATCAAGCAAATTTGGGACTCGACATGATAATTAAAGTTATGAAAAATAATGATCCTCAAGCAAGTCTGGGACTCGACATGATAATTTAAATTATGAAAAATAATGATTCTCAAACGAGTTTAGAACTCGACATGATAATTAAAGTTATGAAAATGATTATCAAGCAAGTCTGAAACTCGACATGATAATTAAAGTTATGAAAAATAATGATTATCAAACGAGTTTGGAACTCGACATGATAATTAAAGTTATGAAAAATGATTATCAAGCAAGTCTGAGACTCGACATGATAATTAAAATTATGAAAAATAATTATTATTAAGCGAGTCTAGGACTCGACATAATAATTAAAGTTATGAAAAATCATGATTATCAAGCAAGTCCGAGACTTGACATGATAATTAATATTATGAAAAAAAATTAATCATCAAGCAAATCCGAGACCATGATAATTAAAGTTTATTTATTTAAAAAAACATTTAATTATCAAACAAGTCTGAGGCTAGACATGATAATTAAAATTTATTTAAAAAAACATGTAATCATCAAGTAAGTCCAAGACTTAACATGACAATTAATAATTTTAATATTAAAAATTTTGACGTAAAAGAAGATAATGATTTTTTTGTGAAATATGTAAAGATAGGAAAGTATGATTGTGAATATCAAAATAGGGGTGTACAATTTTTTTTAATTAATATTGCAGGGGAAGTGTAAATAATAAAATAAAGAGTGCACAAAGTAAAAGAACACGAGTACAAACCGTAAACACAGGAGTGTACGAAGCAATCTAGTCATATGAAACCTATGACTGCAAATATTGCAAATATAAAAAAGAAAGGGTTCGAAAAGAGCAAAACAAACAGAAATGAAAAAAAGGGCCTTTTTTGTTTCACTTAACATTTTTATTTCATTTTATATTTTACTAGTTTGGTTTAATTAATTAACAGTGCCTTTGTATTATTTTTTATTCACCATTTGTCATTATTATTCCTTTCTTTTATAGTTAAGACGTAGAAACCTAAGACTAAAAAAGAAACTCCTAGCTCAAACCCAATTCTCAAAGAAACTCCGAGCTCAAACTCAATTCTCCTTTCCTATCACATCTGCACCACCAAACAGCTTGAAAAAAAGAGAGAAGAAAATAGAAAAGAAAATATTTTGAAAGATTTTAATTATTAAGCAAGTCTAAGACCAAACATGATAATTAATGAGAATTTTGAAATTTTAATTATCAAGCAAAAAAATATGATTGATGTTATGCGATATATCTATAAAAAACAAAATAAATAATTGATAATTTTTTTAAAATATTATATATCTCTTTAGAAAAGAATATCACCAAACAAAAATAAAATTTTCTCAGTTAATGCCTAGACATATTTATTATTCAATAGCTAGCTCAAAATTCTTTATTCCAATATTCATGTTTAGTGTGTATCTTGTGTGTTATTTTGAAACATCCAATACAAGCAACATAATATATTAGCCATTAAAATCAACACTCGCATTCTGATAAAAGAAATTAAGTAAAAAGTATAAAAGATTTTGATCAATAAACCAACGTACCAAAAGAAGCTTCCAAATGCAGAGATTTATATATACATAAGAGGTTTATGTTTCTTTGATACCTTTTATGCCAGCACATATATGCAACTTTCATCTAATATTAATGACAATAAAGTCCATCCCAGATTTCGTATATTACACAACCAACCCTTTCTTTTGACATAACAAACCCATATTATAAGAGATAATTTCATAAAAATAATGGTAGTTAGAACATGCACATACAGTGCCATGACGAGTTCAAGATTTAGTTTAAGATAAGGAAAAGAGAGAGAAAAAACAATCAATATGTTCGGTGTTATGATCTCATAATAAATATCATAAGTAAATATAAAAGGAGAAAGAAAAACCTGGATTTTTTTCACACCTATTTAATGATTTTTGCTTTTCAAAATCAAAACAATGTTTGCAAGTGTACCTCTGTTATCTTCTCAAAGCTCTATGTTTCGGTGGCTTTTCCTCTCCAAAAAGTATTTTTCATGTACCTTTTCTTTGTGTTTGGTATCATGGTGTGTGATCCCTTAGTGTGAGTTGAGAATGATCATTAATGAAGGGTGATGAGAGTGAGATCCAAAAAGGATCTTTTTGACCTTGGGAAGAAGATGATGGTGGGTAAAGGAGAAAAATGTCTATTTATGTGTTGTGTGAAAAACCACTCTTAAATGAAGTGGAGAAAAGAAAAGAAAGCTCCAAGGATGAACGTGAGCGTGAGAGACTATCAAATCCTGAGACCTTTTTTCTATTTTTTTGTAGCATCGTCTAAGATATTAAATGTGTGTGGAGGTTGAGAGAAAAATGGGGAAAGAATCTAGATTGTGGGAGTATAAGGAGGATATAGTTGAGTAACGGTAATATATAACAAAAAAATTTTGAAAAAAAACTTTTCTTACTTTTCCTAATTTTAATTTTATTTCTTTTCTTTAGTAGAAACTATATATATCTTTGTATTCTTTTATTTTTATTAGTTTTTTTCATATACGTATTAGTCTACTATATGTTTTTAAAAACAATATTTTTATAGTTTTTTGTACCGTTATCTTTTTTCCATTTTTTATAAATTCAAATTTATTTTATAAAATTATTTTAATTATTTAAGAACTATTTTTCTATTTTTCTATTTTTCTATTTTTAATTTATTATTATTATTTTTTTATTATAAAACTTTTTTTATTCTTATTCTTAATCATAAAAGTTGTTTTTATGTTTTTTTTTTTTGTTTATTTTTTAAAAACTCATTTTCACTATAAAAATATTTTTCTTATCTTTTTCTATTTAAAAAAAATGTTTAGTTATGTTATATTATATATTTAAATTAGTTATCTAGGAAATAAGAAAAATAAGATTATTATTACTAAAAAAAATTATTTTATTTTATTTATTATTTAGTCACCCGAACGAAATTGGATGTTGACAGTTGTGTGAGCATGAAGCCCAACAACTTCTCGCTATCGATGTCGAAGACACATTTGTCAGGGTTTAACCGCATGTTGTATTTTCGAAGGGTTGTGAACACCTCAACCAAGTCCTTTGAGTGTTACAAGTGGTTGGGAGATTTGACAACCATGTCGTCTACGTATACTTCGACACACTTGCCCAACACATGGTTGAAAACTTTATCCATTGGTCTTTGGTAAGTGGCACTTGCGTTCTTTAAGCCGAAAGGCATGACCTTGTAAAAGTAGTTGGAGTCTTCAGTGATGAAGGCGGTTTTAATCATGTCATCTAAGGCCTTGGGTATCTGGTTGTAACCGAAGTAGACATCCAAGAAGCTGAGTACACAGTTATCGGCTGCGCCGTCTACTAGCCTGTCGATGCTAGGTAGGGGATATGCGTCCTTTGGACATGCTTTGTTGAGGTCAATATAGTCAATGCACATCCTCCATTTGAGGAGGACAATGTTGGCTAACCAGGTGGTGTAATGGGCCTCAGCGATGAACCCGGCCTCAAGAAGTTTTACTGCTTCTGCTTTTATTGTAAGTCTTCATTCGTCTCCTAACTTTCTTTTCTTCTGGGAGACATACCCGGCTTCTTTGTATATTGAGAGTTTGTGGACAACTATTTTAGGGTCGACGCCGGGTAAGTCTATCGTTGACCAGACGAATAAGTTTGTGTTGTCGTTGAAGGTTGCCTCAATCAAGGCTTGGTTACTAAGACATAAATCAGGACCAAGTTTAAGGCTTTTACCTGGTCAGATGGTCATAGGTTGGGTATCTTCTACTGGTTCGATGCGAGAATCATAGCATATTTTGGGGTCTAGATCTTCGCCGGCTAGGGTCAGGCCGACGTTGGGATGTCGCTCAATGTTTGTAACAATAGCGAGTTCTTTGGGTCGCAAGCTGGTATAATAGCATTCACGTGCGAGCCTTTGATCATCGTTAATTGGGATGATGTCTCTAGATGAGGATAGGAATTTGATGGCAAGGTGGGGTGAGGATATGATGGCTCCTAGTGTGTTTAGCGAGGGTCATCCCAAAATCCAAAAGGACGTTGTATGATGTGTGGGCATCGACGACAAGGTAACGGATGTGAATGGTTTTGGTTTGTTGGTCTTCGCGGAAAAGGGTATGGAGGTCGATATACCTGTGTAAGACCCGTGGAATTTAATTAATTAAATAAATAATTAATTAATAAATGCGAGTAGTGGAAGCCTTTATGGCATTAAATATTGATTGATGTGATATGGAAAAGTACTAGCTCAAATTTTTAAGAGTACTTTATTATGGAAAGGACTTGGGTGTTATTATTTTTGACAATATGCTTGATCATGTTGAGTGATAGTATAATTATAGAATTATATTAATCAACATGAAACATGAATTGGTTGAATGGTTGTGCATTGATTGACATTGTCATGGTTAGGGGTTCGAACCTTGATTAACTCAAACTAAGCTTTCTTTTTGCTAAACTTATTTTTGGCAAAGATGAGAAGGATTGGAAACCTTAGCAGCCACGTGAAGGCAGCCAAAGGGGCTGAAAAACAACTCAATAATGGCCTTGAATAGCAATTACCATCACCATTAAACCCATTTTTCGTTTTGGCTAATTAATCATCATTAAGTTCTAATTAAAAGACCAATTAGAGGTAAGAAGGATGGTTTCTTTGATTCTACCATTGTATTGCACCTTAGGGAGAGATAATCCAGAGTGAAACGTGAGGTTTGAGTGCTAGATTGGAGCTAAATAGTGGGAGAACTATATAGGGGGCTGGTAATTGAAATCCGAATAAGCTGGTCAAGTAGAAGGAACTCCCAGAGTGTGAAGCCCCTTGGAGTAGGGGTAGGGGGATGAGACTTGGTCTGGGGCAATTGCACTGTTCTCTCCCTCCGCACATGACTAATCGAGAACGAACTTCGCAATTAGAATGACTCAACCTTCTCAGGCACTGCGGAATGGTCCCAGAAAGGAGTCGAAGATTCCAGTCCTATCGAAGGCTAAGTCCCGGGAATCTTCGACAGTAGGGTCAGAATCAACCTAGTTCTCATAGTAGGGAGTAGCGACTGCTTAGTCTGGTAAGCTTGTGCTGCAATTCCTTAATTGACTTGCTCTTAGACTTTGTTCCAGAGTGGTAGGCAGCTTGTGTGCGGGGTGAAAGGATGAGAACCTGCTGGCATCGATACCGCCTTTCTTTAGGGACTGACTTCTTCGTTAGATGTCATCACTCTATGGGCTAGCCCGCTTGAGCGAGTTCCTCACGATTGCTCCTTGTGATGCAGGGGACTCCCTATCAAGCCCTCTTGATCAATTTGAGATAATCCCATTGATAAAGGAGAATCTTT